>ERZ1664515.3-NODE-3-length-82987-cov-9.248637_pt1 | contig 82987 bp, 69 predicted proteins | sample MGYA00575335_ERZ1664515 | MGnify/ENA primary metagenome ERZ1664515 (study PRJEB40874, sample SAMEA4040737) | Gallus gallus | biome: gut; material: content | place: India | collected 2016-01-01 | study: EMG produced TPA metagenomics assembly of PRJEB14491 data set...
CGGCAAGCGTGCCGCACCCACGGCAAGCGAGTCGGGAATTGTCTGCGAGGCGCGTCTTGGCAGGGCCGCGGGTCCCTCCGGCCCCGGGCGACGTCCGTCCGCCGGGGCGCCGGCGGGCGTATCCCCCCTTGCGGAGGGGGGGGTTCCGTTTTTTGGCAACGAATCGGCGGCCCCCGCTATCTGCGGCTTTGCGGCATCGGGGCCCGCCGGCATCGCCAACGAATCCGCAGACAACGAATCCGCCGGCTGCAGGAGTCCTGCTGCGCGGGCCAGCGAATCGGCCTTTGCCCGTTCGGCCGCCCGGCGTTCGGCCTCCTTGTTGATCGTATAGAGAAACATCGAATCGGCCCGTATGAAGAGCGAGTCGCCCTGCGAGAGATCGTAGCTTATGACCGAAGGATCGCGCGTCAGGAAGGCATTGCCCGGCTCCTTCCAATATTCGCCGTAGTCGCCGAAGGCCAGCACCTTATGCTCCGTATCGTCGATCTGCAGGTCGCGGCGCAGGATGACATGGTTGCGCATGCGGTAGAAGTCGATGCTGTCGCTCCACATCTCCTGCTTCTCGGTGAGCAGGTAGCCGTTGCGCGTAACGATATAGAGCGTATCGAGTTTCTCGTAGGAGCCCCGGTCGGCATAGAGGTAGTCGCCGTCGCGGTTCCAGATGTTCGTGCGCTCGAAGAAGTAGGCGTTGTCCGTGGCCATGTTATAGACGACAGAATCGCCCCGAAGGTCATACTCCTCGTTGCGCATCTCGACCTGGTCCACGGCAACGAGCTCCTTCGTGTCAGCGTAATAGTAGCCGCGCACGGCTTCGAGCAGATTCTCCCGGTTGGTCAGCACGCCGCCCTGGTCGAACTGCCCGATGTTGCTCTTCGTGTTGAAGATGAAGTCGTAAGTATAGAGCGTGGCGTCGCCGTCGATCACCTTCACGATGTCGGAATAGACGCGCGCCTCGTTGCGCTCGCCGTCATACTCGGCCCGGTCGCCGTAGATGCAGGTGGTATTCTTGTTGATGAGCACGTTGCCGAAAAACTCGATCCGCATGTCCGAATAGCGGACCGCCGAGTCGCAGGTGATGACCGCGCCGTTGTGCTGCGCGGCGAAGTTGCCCACCAGAAAAATCACCGAATCGCCCGGCGCCACCGGGCCCATGAGATCCGACTTGAGGTCGATGAGCTTCTTCTCGCCCTGCGGCGGGTCGGCAGGCTGCATGGCGCTGCGCGCCCCGAGGATCCCGGCGGCGAACAGCGCAATGACGGCTATGGTTCCGAACCGGCGCACGCTTTACTTGACCCAGTGTTTGTTTTCGAACTCGCCGTTGCGGAACTCCGGGTCGATGTAGACGTACATGCCGTCGATCTTCTTCGTGAGCCACTCCTTGAAGACCCGCTCCTGCTTGTCGGCGAGGGCCATCTCCTCCAGCCGCAGGTAGTCCTCGTTGAGCGACGCGGCGTGTGTGGGGATCACCTCCACGAGCTTGACGATCTTGGCCATCTGGTTGTGCAGCATGTCTTCGGTCAGGAAGGCATCCGACACCTCGCCCGGCTTGAGCTGGATCAGCGCATTGTAGTCCGCAAGGCTCTTGAAGTAACCGAAATCCTCCTTGAGGAACTTCGTAACGGTCATCTTCGCATTGGGCATGTAGCGTTCGAGCAATTCATGGTTCGAGACCAGACCGCCGTTCATCTTCGAAGACTCGTCGTCCGAATAGAGCTGCGCGGCCTTCTCGAAGGTGATCGAATCCTTGTGGATCAGGTCGGCGATGCTGTCGAGCTGCTGCAGCGTCTCCGACAACTCGTCGCTCGTGAAAACGGGATGGAGGATGATATGGCGGAAGTGGTAGAGCTGCCCACGCTTGTCGAGGAACTGGATCAAGTGGAATCCGTACTGCGACTCCACCACCTCGGAGATCTGCCCGGGCTTCATGCTCTCGAGGGCCTTGGCAAACGAGGCGTCGAGGGCCGAGAGCGGTGTGGGATCCATCTCGCCGCCGCGCATCGCCGCATCGTCCTGCGAATACATGCGGGCGAGATTCTCGAAACGCGCCTTGCCCGTGATGACCCGCTCGCGCATGTCCAGCAGGCGCTCGCGCGTACGCTGCTTGGCCTCCTTCATCGACTTGGGGAACTTCGTGATCTGCGCATAGACATACTGGTCGGCAATCAGCGGCAGGCTGTCCTTCGGGATCGACTTGTAGTAGCGCTCCACCTCACCCGGGATCACCGTAACCTTGTCCACGACGGTGCTCTGCATGGAACTGGCATAGGCCTGCTCCTCGTAACGCTGACGGAGAATCTCGCGCAGCGTGAAGATCGGCATGTGGTGCTTGGCCTCGAGTTTCGAGATCGAGCCCTCCAGGTCCACCATCTGCTGCACCTGGTCTTCGACGCTCGACATGATGCTGATGTTGTCGATCTCCACGGAATCGATCTGCGCCTGGTTGTAGAGCAGTTTCTGCGTCATGAGCGCCTCGAGCGCCTCGTTCATCGGGTCGCGGTCGGAGGTGTAGCCCTCCTGCCGGCGCTGCTCGACGAGCTGACGCGCGTATTCGTCCACCTCGGAATAGAGGATCGACGACCCTCCCACGACGGCGACCACCCGATCGAGCATCACCTGGCGTTTCTGGGCAAAGGCCCCAACGGCCAGAAGGATCGATACGGCCAATATACCTCTTCTAAACATGCGTGTCTTCGGTTTATTCATCATTTTTCAGTCTGTTCCGTTTCGGTTTGTTCCTCCGGGGCATCCTCCGCCCCGTAGATGCGCACATCACCCTCGTCCAGCGCCCGTTCATAAAGCTCCTCCTCATGGCGGCGGATCACCTCGCCCTGCCGCTGGTTGAAGAGGATGCGGCGGATGTTCGGGCGCAACCGTTCGAGCGGGATAGGCTCTCCCTCACGATGCACGGCATCGATCTGGAAATAATATTGCGACTGGCTGTCGTGCATCTCCTGTACGGAGGTCGTCGCCAGCAAGGCGTCATAGTTCTGGTTGCGGAGCGTGGGCAGATAGCTCAAAAACTCGGGAAAATCGACCCACTGCTCGCTGAAGTCGTAGACCGTAAAGTCGTTCTTGGCACAGAGGTCGCGGAAATCCTGCTGCTGCGCCTCGGACTTCGAGCCCATCAGCGCCTTGAGTTTCGCCGCCTGCCGGTAGCGGAGGCCCAGGCGCACGATCCGCCCCTTGACGATCGGACGGTCGAGGCGGTAGTCGCCCTTGTGGGCGTTGTAATAGGCCGCGATCTCCTCGTCGGTGAAGACCGTGTCGATCGAACGGTCCACATAATACTGCTCCAGCTTGCGGATGAGCAGCACCTGCCGGTACTCCTCGACCATGCGGTCGATATCGTCGGCCGAGGTGGAGAAGAGCACCTCCGCCTCCTCGAGCTTGAGCTGCTTGCGGACCCAGCGATCGACATACATCTTCATGTAGGCCGTGCTGTCCTCGGGACTCAACCCCTGCGGAATCGCATCGCGCACATCACGCAGCCGCAGCTCCCGGCCGCCGGCGCGTGCGAGAATCTCATCGCTGGCGAAATAGCGCGGCAACTCCCGGCAACCCGCCAGCAGCAGCGCACCCGCCACGACCGCTATTTTCGCGCTCCACTTCATTTTCCAACAGGCAAAGATAGGGCTTTTACTCGTAATTTAACGCAATGCGCGGGAGATTATTACGCCCCGGCGCGATTTTTCTCCTCGGCCTTCATGCGCTGCAACGCCCGCCACATCATGTATCCCGAGATGACGAAAACCGCCAAAGCCACGACATACACCGCCACATAGAGCGCCCGACCGGGAATCAGGTCGATAAGCAGCGTATTTTCATGCCCGGTGGCGAGCATCAGGTAGGCCACGGCATTGTTCAGGGCGTGGAGAATCATCGTCGCCCACAGCGAGTCGGTGGCGATATAGACATATCCGAGTACCAGTCCCACGACGAATCCGTTGATGACCTGTACAGGCTGTCCGTGCAGCACGCCGAAGAAGAGCGACGAGACGACCCAGGCGATCGTTACCCCGTAACGGGCTCGCAGCGACCCGAGCACCAGACCGCGGCAGATCAGCTCCTCGAAGACCGGAGCGAAGAGCACCAGCGAGAGGATTGTCCAAAAGCCGCGTCCCACCTGAATCTGCAACTCGGGAAGAAGGACGAAAAGCGGCTCGAGGACCACGCCGACGGCACACATCATCACGAAGGCCCAGAGCAGCATCGCCGGGTCGAGCCCCCGCAGGGAGAACCGTGCCCAGCGGCCGCGTCCCCCGCGCGCGCGACGATACCAGAGCAGTCCGCCCAGCGCCACGGACATCGAGACGAAATAGAGCGCGGCGACCAGCTTGCCGACCGCCTGCGGCTCCATCGTATTGAAATCCCAGCTGTAACCCGCAAAGAGCGAGAAGAGCATGCCCAGCAGGCCGACAACCACCTGGGCACCGAGGGCGATGCCCAGCATGGCGAACAGATCACCCGTCGTGGGGAACCGGCGGCGGGAGTCGGGCCGCTTCTCCGCGGCAGGGGCCGCATCGGCATGCGGCTGTGCTTCGGTGTGCGGAGCCTCGGGCGTGGCACCCCGCTCCTCCAATCGTTTGTCTTCCATATCTCTCATTATTGACTTACAGGCTCCAATGCGGAGATTTCCGCCTCAAAGATAGTGCAAGGCGCGTGCAACGCCAAATTTTATTTTTCTTCCGGGCGGCCAAGCGCCTCGGCATCGGGAATATCGCCTCGGGACAAACAGCCGCGAAGCGGTCCCGAACGGGTAATTTTGCACGACGATTGCGTATTTCCGCAGAAATTCATTAAATTTGCCTGCTTATTACACGGTATCGAATCACATTATGGCAAAGGTTATCGCATTAGCCAATCAAAAGGGCGGCGTGGGCAAAACCACGACGGCCATCAACCTGGCGGCATCGCTGGCCCTGCTGGGCAAGAAGGTGTTGCTGCTCGACGCCGATCCGCAGGCCAACGCCACCTCGGGTCTGGGCTTCGACATCAATCTCGAGGGCATTTACGAGTGTATTTCGGGACAGAAGAGCGCCGGGGAGGTGATCCTTCCGAGCCCCGACGTCAAGAACTTCTGGCTACTGCCTTCGTCGATCGACCTGGTGGCCGCCGATACCGAACTGCCCAAGATGGAGCACGCCCACCACGTCATGAAACGCATCGTCGATTCGGTCCGCGAGCGCTTCGACTACATCTTCATCGACTGCTCGCCCTCGCTGGGCTATACGACGGTGAACATCCTGACGGCAGCCGACACGGTGCTCATCCCCGTACAGTGCGAGTACCTCGCGCTCGAAGGGCTCTCGAAGCTCCTCAACACGATCCGCAAGGTCCAGAGCAGCCTCAACCCCGACCTGGAGATCGAGGGATTCCTGCTGACGATGTACATGCGCAACCGCCTCAACAACCAGGTGGTAAACGAGGTCCGCGAGCACTTCGGGGAGCTGGCCTACGACACAATAATCCAACGCAATATCCGTTTGGGTGAAGCGCCCTCGCACGGAAAACCCGTCATGCTGTACGACGCGAGCGCCGTCGGTTCGGCCAACTACCTGAACCTGGCGCGGGAGTTCCTCAAGCGGAACCGCAAACGCAGCAAATAAAACGCACACAGATATGAAACAGAAGGGATTAGGACGCGGACTGGACGCCATCTTCGGCAGCGAGCCGATCGATGCCCGCCTCAAGCCGATGAGCCGGATGGCCGAGATCGCAATCGACGAGATCGTGCCCAACCCCACGCAGCCGCGTACGCAGTTCGACGAGGAGGCCCTCGACGAGCTGGCCGACTCGATCCGCCAGCTGGGTGTCATCCAGCCCGTAACGGTCCGCAAGGGTACCGACGGCAAATACATCCTCATCAGCGGCGAACGCCGCTGGCGGGCCGCGCAGCGCGCCGACCTGAAGAGCCTCCCGGCCTACATCCGCGAGGTGGATGACGAGAACCTGCATGCCATGGCCCTCGTGGAGAACATCCAGCGGCAGGACCTCAACGCCATCGAAATCGCCCTGGGCATGCAGCGCCTGATCGACGAATGCCACCTCACGCAGGATGCCCTCTCGGAACGGGTCGGCAAGAAGCGTTCGTCGGTAGCGAACTACCTGCGGCTGCTGAAGCTCCCGGACGAGGTACAACTCGCCCTCAAGGAAGGACTCATCTCGATGGGACACGCCAAGGCCATTGCCGGGGTCCCCGAGAAGGAGCAGCTGCGCGTACTGAAGCGCTGCGTGAAGAAGGGCCTCTCGGTGCGTCAGGCCGAGGAGCTGGTCCGCTCGCTCACCGAAGCCGCCACGGCACGTCCGGCGGCAGCGGACGACGAGGAGTATCCCGAAAGCTACTCGCGGCTGGTCGAGCTGCTCGAACCCTGCTTCTCGCAGGATATAGCCATCAAGCGGACCCGCAACGGCGGCGGACGCATTGTCATCGGCTTCAACGATGACAAGGATATCGAACGCTTTATCGAACACTTCACGAAACGCTCCTGAATCCGGCATGACAACCACGATCCGGCTCCGATTGCTGCTTCTGCTTGCCGCCCTTGCGCTGGGGCTGCCCGCTGCGGCACAGCTGCACCGCGGCACCCGCACCATCATCCGGGGCGGAAAATTCGAAAAGCCGGACTCCCTGCGGGCCCGATACGACTCGCTGCGCTTCGCCGCACTCTCCCGGCAGGTCGATTCGCTGGGGGCCATCGACTATGCGGCCGACTCGGCAGCCGTGGCCCGGCTGCGCACCGACGACCGGCGGACACTCGACTCGATCGCCGCGGCACGCTACGCCGCCGTTCTGGCAGGCCGCGACACGACAGCCAAACGCCCGTTGCTCAAGAAGGGATGGTTCATGAGCGACTCGATGGCCATCTCGAAGGTCTGCTGGCTTTCGACCGTGATTCCCGGTTACGGCCAGATATACAACAAGCAGTACTGGAAACTCCCGGTCCTCTACGGTACGGTAGGCGCCGGACTGGCCCTCTATCTGAACGAGAACAAAACCTACAGGCCCCTTCGCCGCGCCTACAACGACTATACGAACGTCAGCCTCGAGCGTTCGCCCGAACTCGACGCCCTGCAGGCGAAGATGATCCGCAGCAACACGCGCCGGCAGCTCTACCTGGGACTGACGATCGCCTCGTACATCTACTTCATCGGCGACGCCGCCGTGAACTACTCGACCAACGAGGTGTCGCAGGTCAAGAAGGCCACCACGCTGGCCTGCATCTTCCCCGGCGCGGGCCAGATCTACAACAAGAGCTACTGGAAGGTGCCGTTCGTCGTGGGCGGATTCGCCTCGATGATCTACTGCATCGACTGGAACAACCGCGGCTACCAGCGCTTCAAGAAGGCCTACAACCAGATCAGCGACTACGAGCAGCACCCGGAGAAGTATCCCGACGGTCCCGTAGACGAGTTCGGCGGGCGCTATTCAGCCTCCTATATCCTCAACCTGCGCAACAATTTCCGACGCAACCGCGACCTCTGCATTATCATCACCGGCGCCCTCTATGTACTCCAGATCATCGATGCACACGTCGATGCCCACCTGAAGGACTACGACATCTCGGACGACCTGTCGATGAACCTCGAGCCGCTGGTGGATGCCACATACGTCCCCACCGCAGGGGGCAACCGTCCGGTATTCGGATTCAACATGAGCCTCAAATTTTAGACGATGAAAAAACTCCTCACCCTCGCGTTGCTGCTCTCGGTCGTCGCTTCGGCCTCGGCCCTCGACCGCAGACCGCGCAAAAAGAGACGCGACCGCCGAAAAGAGCAGACCGAGCAGGTTGCCGCACCCGCCCCGGCACCGGTTACCGAAGTTCCCGCAACGCCGGAACCCGAGCCGGAACCCGAGCCGGAACCCGTCAATGACCTCACGCTGGGACTTACGGCCGTACAGGCCGACTCGCTGGTGGCCGTATGGCGCGAGCGGCAGCAGGCGGAGGCCTTCACGGAATTTTTCGACTGCTTCGTGCGCGAGGATTCCACGGCCACGGCCGAGATTCCGGATCCCGTGCTCGACACGCTCTATGCCGAACGGCTGCGGGCCCTCGTCTCGCCCATTCCGCTCCCCTACAACTACATCGTCAAGGGCTACATCAACCGCTACATCAACCCCCGCTACGGCACGATCAACCGCATCCTGGGACTCTCGCAATACTACTTCCCGATCATCGAGGATGCCCTGCTCCGCGAGGAACTTCCGATCGAGCTGCGGGCCCTGCCGATCATCGAGTCGGCCCTCCAGCCGACGGCCGTATCGCCGGTCGGAGCCGTCGGTCTGTGGCAGTTCATGCCCTCGACGGGCAAAAGCTACGGTCTGGAGATCAACTCGCTCGTGGACGAGCGCCGCGACCCGGTGCGCGCCACGGAGGCCGCATGCCGCTATCTGAAGGATCTCTACGCCATCTACAACGACTGGACGCTGGCCATCGCGGCCTACAACTGCGGCCCGGGCAACGTCAATAAGGCCATCGCCCGTTCGGGAGGCAAGACCTTCTGGGAGATTTACGACTACCTGCCGCGCGAAACCCGCGGATATGTCCCGGCCTTCATCGGCGCCTCGTACGCCTATGCCTACCATCGTCAGCACGGCATCGATCCCGAACCGGCGCCCGTGCCCCTGTCGGTCGATACGGTACGCATCGACCACCTGATGCACTTCCAGCAGATCGCCTCGACGATCGACCTGCCGGTGGAGACGCTGCGGCTGCTCAACCCGCAGTACAAACTCGATATCGTCCCGGCTACGACCAAGACCTACACACTGGTGCTTCCGCAGCGCAACGTCTCGCAATATATCGCCCACGAGACGGAAATCCGCGGAAAGGACTCGCTCTATCTCAAGGAGTACATCAATCCGGCCAATATCGAAAAGAAACGGCAGCAGCAGAGCGGCACGGTCTATGTCGTCAAACGAGGCGACACGCTCGGCGCCATCGCACGCCGCTACCATGTTACCGTCTCGCAGCTCATGCGCTGGAACAAGCTCAAGAGCGCCCACAAGCTCCGCATCGGACAGCGGCTGCGCATCGAAGGCCGATAAGCATTATCGACGGCCATGCTCTCCGATCACGATACCATCGTCGCCCCAGCTACCGCTCCGGGAGGTGCCATCGCCGTCATCCGCGTGAGCGGTGCGAAGGCCCTCACGCTCTGCGACCGCATCTTCCGCGGCCGTACGCCGCTGGCCGAGGCCGCCCCCTACACGGTTCATTACGGAACGATCGTGGATGCGCCGGCCGCCGAAGCCGAATCGCCACGCATCGTGGACGACGTGCTGGCCACCGTCTTCCGGGCTCCTCACTCCTATACGGGCGAAGATTCCGTGGAAATTTCCTGCCACGGCTCCTCCTACATCGTCGCGGAGATCCTGCGGCTGCTGACTGCTGCCGGCGGACGCATGGCCACTCCCGGCGAGTTCACCATGAGGGCCTATCTGGCCGGGAAACTCGACCTGGCGCAGGCCGAGGCCGTCGGTGATCTGATCGCCGCCTCGTCGCGGGCCGCACATGCCCTGGCCACGAACCAGATGCGCGGCGGCTACTCCTCGGCTCTCGAGACGCTCCGCGACCGTCTGCTGCACCTGACTGCCCTGCTCGAACTGGAACTCGACTTCTCGGAGGAGGATGTCGAATTTGCCGACCGCCGGGCCCTGCGCCATACGATGGAGGAGATCGGAACGGAAATCGACCGCCTGCGCGACACGTTCGCCCTGGGCAACGCCATCAAGGAGGGCGTTCCGGTCGCTATCACGGGTGCTCCGAATGTCGGAAAATCGACCCTGCTGAACCGCCTGCTGGGCGAAGAACGCGCATTGGTTTCGGAGATCGCCGGCACGACGCGCGATGTCATCGAGGAGCGCATCAATATCGACGGCGTACTCTTCCGCTTTCTCGACACGGCCGGTATCCGCGCCACCGACGACCGGCTGGAACAGATGGGGATCGAACGCACGATGGAGAGTATCCGCCGGGCCCGGATCATCATCCGCATGATCGATGCCGGAGACATTGCCGGGGGTCGGATAGAGGATTCCATGCCCGGAGTGCGCAAGGATCAGACATTGCTTACCGTCATCAACAAACTCGATCTGCATCCCGACACGACGCTCCCGACAGGGGCAATCGGGCTCTCGGCCAAACGGGGCGAAGGGATCGACGCGCTGCGCCGGGCCCTTCGTAAAGCCGTTCCGACCGACGAACTATACCACGGGGACGCCGTCGTCTCGAACAGCCGCCATCATGCGGCACTCGCCGAGGCCCGCACAAGCCTTACACAAGCGCTCGATGCACTCGATGCAGGCCTGCCTACGGACCTTTTGAGTGAAGAGGTTCGCGAAGTAATCCGGCACCTGGGCGAGATTACGGGTCGCGGATCCATCACGCCTGACGAAATTCTGAAGAATATCTTTTCGAATTTCTGCATCGGAAAGTAAATCAACACAATATACAAGTCAATTTTCAAAGTTACAAATTCTCAACGGTAGAGGGATCCTACACGCAACTGATTCCCGCAACGATTCCGACAACTATATCATGAACGAATCTGGTTCCGCACGCTGCACGAAAACATAAAATACCCGAGAGATTCCATTTTCACGCAAAAGCAGTATCTTTGCATCGTTAAACCTGCAAACACCATGAACGCTATCACTCGTACCGATTTCACCTTTGAAGGTCAGAAAAGCAAATATGTGGGAAAAGTCCGCGACGTATACGACATCGACGACAAATACCTCGTCATGGTCGTAACCGACCGGATCTCGGCCTTTGATGTTGTCCTGCCCGAAGGCATCCCCTACAAGGGCCAGGTTCTCAACCAGATTGCCGCCAAGTTCCTCGATGCCACGGCAGACATCCTTCCCAACTGGAAGCTGGCCGTGCCCGATCCGATGGTTACCGTCGGCCGCAAATGCGAGCCGTACAAGGTGGAGATGGTCATCCGCGGCTACCTCTCGGGCCACGCCTGGAGAGAATACAAGGCAGGCAAACGGACCATCTGCGGCGTGGAGATGCCCGAAGGGATGGTCGAGAACCAGCGATTCCCCGAGCCGATCATCACCCCGACCTCGAAGGCCGCCGAAGGACACGACGAAGACATTTCGAAGGAGGAGATCATCGCATCGGGTCTGGTAAGCCGCGAAGAATATGAACAGCTCGAACGATACACGCGGGCCATCTATCAGCGGGGCAGCGAAATCGCCGCCAGGATGGGCCTGATTCTCGTGGACACGAAATACGAGTTCGGCAAGAAGGACGGCGTCATCTACCTCATGGATGAGATCCACACGCCCGACTCGTCGCGCTATTTCTATGCAGAGGGTTACAAGGAGCGGCTCGCCAGAGGGGAGCGGCAAAAGCAGCTTTCGAAGGAGTTTGTCCGGGAGTGGCTCATGGCCAATGGCTTCCAGGGGCAGGCCGGGCAGCAGGTCCCCGAAATGACGCCCCAGATCGTAGCCGGCATCACCGACCGCTATGTCGAGCTCTACGAACAGATCACCGGCGAGCAGTTCGTCAAGGCCGAGGCGGCCGATACGCAGGCCATTCTGCAGCGCATCGAGAAGAACGTTACGGAGTGCCTGAAGAGCCTCAAGTAGCACATTGCGCCCCGTCTGAGGGTGGCACATAGGACCAGCAAGGCGGATCGTTATGCGATCCGCCTTTTTTTCGTCCGCCCGGAAAGGACTCGTCACAAGACCGTGGCCAAGCCAATGACACACCACTGGCAGCACAACATACAAACAAAAAAACGACTCACATTTCCGCAAGTCGTTGATCTTGAAATTGTGGGAGCTGAGGGATTCGAACCCCCGACCCTCTGCTTGTAAGGCAGACGCTCTGAACCAGCTGAGCTAAGCTCCCTTGGTGCCGTTTGCGGGTGCAAATATAGGACAAATATATCATTGCTGCAAGCCCCCAAAGCATTTTCAGGAATCTTTTTTCGCCGGATCCCCGTTCGGATTACCCGTCGGTTTACACAATCCGGTAAATCAGTGCCGGTTAAACAACAGGTGGATTGAGCTGATAGGACATTCAGGTATTAAAAAGAGTGGTACAAACTATTAGGCGCTTTTGTAAATAGTATTTATAATTGGGATTCTTCTTGCATGAAGTAATTCAGAACCATTTGTAGTTCTTGCAGTTTTGGACGTATATAGATTTGATTCTTTTTATAAAAATCCACAATCAATTTTAATTTCTCATGGCTTTCTACATGTACATGGAGTTCAGTAGCCGGACTTGCGACACCGGCACTTAATAATATTGATTTCAAAATAGTCGTACTAAGGTCAAAGACTCGGTGTAAAGGTAATTCTTCACTTAACCGGCTCCATTTCGATCCAGAGTAACGAAAGACTTTTGCAGATATTTCATTTTTATTGTATTGAGCTATACCTACAGATAAAGATTCTGCATCCGTATTATCTTTGTAAATACCATCATGATGACGATAATCATTTACTGACGTTATAGGTTTATGAGCCAAATGAGTTGGTGTAGACATTATTAAAGATTTAAAAAATATTAAAATTCACACAACTGTTCCAAATGCTTTTTACTGAAACTTGCAATGAGAAGCAAGACATAGCCATCTCAATCACAGGTTATGAATTTGACGATTGAAAAAATCCCCAGATCGCTCAATATTTCCGTATTTGCTTTCAATCCTTCATTGAAGTTTTTCTTGTTAGTTATACTACATTATATCATCTCAATATAGGTAGTATCAACGATCAATACAAACGAAATAGAAATAAAAAATTGAATAGGAATCATAATATATTCATATTGTTCCCTATTCATTTTGGTTATTAAGTCAGAAAATATCATTTCCATGATTCAATTTTTTCGACAACATCCATCTTCGTCCATTTCCCCGTTTCCGTTTTTTCTATGGTTTTACAGCCAATTGTAAGTTATTAATTAAAGGATGCCCCATTTTTGATCTTTACATATTTCATAATGTTTTTTCAGTTCAATAACTCCTAATGAACTGATTATTGCAAAAAGAAAGTGTGGAGTTGTTCGTTTATCTGACGACAGTCATTTGGCGTGGCCCAAAACAATACCCTACATCGAATAAGTATACATCAGAATAATATATGTCTATACACGGTGATAAGTGTCGGTACTGCTTATCCTTGTGCTTGTCAAAATCGCCAAATTTTGTCGTCAAGGATCAGCGAAACACTTTCTCTAATCTAATTGTCTGCCATCATTCGAGGCTGCTATACAAAATTAGGAAATGTTTTTCAATACACAACACTCTTTCGGGGTATTGCAGCACAAATTTCGCCAAAACTATCTTTTCGTCCAACAACGATCCGGCTGGAAGGCGAACTTTGTTCTTCTGAATTTGGGAGGAAATGCCCTATTCTTGACTTTCTTCGGCTTAAAATGCCATATCCGCACCTCACAAGCGCCCATCTAAATATCAACGCATTGATTTAAAAGAAATTGCATCCAAATTGAACGCCTGCACTTTCGGGAAAAGATGATGGCGGGGGAAATAAAAAAACGACTCACGTTTCCGTAAGTCGTTGATCGTTGAAGTTGTGGGAGCTGAGGGATTCGAACCCCCGACCCTCTGCTTGTAAGGCAGACGCTCTGAACCAGCTGAGCTAAGCTCCCCTAAAAATGGCTCGGGACTGCAAAGGTAACTCTTTTTTTCAAACTCCAAAATCCACAAGGCGATTTTTTCGTTTTCAATCGGCCGTTTGCAGGCGTTTTCAAAAGAACCTTACGCAACCCTCGCGCATCTGCGCCTGAACAAGGACTTGAACCTAGGACCCCATGATTAACAGTCATGTGCTCTAACCAACTGAGCTATTCAGGCTTTTCGAACCCGGTATTACCCGTTTTCGGAGTGCAAATATATAGCAAAAATTCATTCCCGCAAAATTATTGCGCGTTTTTTTGCGAAAAAATGTACCTTTGCATACACACGAAAAGCGATATGAAGAATCTGAAGACTGCAATAACTTTCATTCTCTGCACGTTATGCGCCGCAGGCGTTTCGGCCCAGCAGCAGCTCTCCTTCGAGCCCGCCGTTTGGGACTTCGGGTCGATCGAGGAGACCGACGGTCCCGTAAGCCACACCTTCACGGGACGGAACACCACGGACCGCCCGCTGGTAATTCTCGACGTTACGACCACCTGCGGCTGCACCGTGCCCAGTTTTTCGCGCAAGCCCGTACTTCCGGGAGCTGAGACGCAGATCACGGCAACCTATGATCCGGCGGACCGCCCCGGCTCCTTCAACCGGGAACTCTGGGTCTACTCCTCGGAACGGAAACGTATCGCTACGCTCACCATCCGGGGCAGCGTCATACCGCGCAAGAAGAGTGTCGAGGAGCTCTATCCCGTGGATGCGGGCAACGGGCTGCGCCTTACCTCCACGCTGTGCACCTTCACCTATATACATCCCGGAGTATTCGCGCAGTCGGCCATCAGCTGCATCAACACCTCGGATCAACCGCTCGATATCGAACTGCGCCCCGATCCCTCCATTCGGAGCGGGCTGTTACAGACCAAGTGTCCGAAGCGCCTTGAGGCCGGAGCTCCCGGACAGATCAACTTCTCGTACCTCATTCCTGCGGAAGTGCCCCGCTACGGGACCCTGCGCGACGCCCAGGAGCTTTTCGTCAATGGAAAAAGCCGCGGCATAACACTCGTTACCCACGGCATCGGCACCGACAACCCCGCCAGTCTGCCCAAAGGCCAGGAACCCCGCAGCGAGGTATCGACCAATGTCCTGAAATACGGCACCGTGAAACACGGAGCTCCCATACAGACGATCACCTTCACATTGTCGAACACCGGGCCGGGCGAGTTGATCGTCCGGGCCGTGGAGTGCGGCAAGGCGATCTCCACATCGCTCGAAGCAGGTACGACGATTCCCGCCGGCGGCTCCCGCGAAGTCGAGGTGCTGTTCGACCCCCACGGCGGCGGTTACGGAGCCCGAAGCAGTTTCCTGCTGCTCATTACGAACGACCCGCTGCGGCCGATGCGCCGCATCCGCACCACGGCGGTCATCGAAGACTGACACGACAAACAGAAACGATACGAAAAATCCATGTACCCCATTCTTGAAAAGGAGGCATTGGCCGAGAATATCTGGCTGATGAAGATCCTCGCTCCGCGTGTCGCCCGTGCGGCACAGCCCGGGCAGTTCGTCATCGTCCGCGCCGACGAGCACGGCGAACGCATCCCCCTCACCATCTCGGACTACGACGCCGCACAGGGCAGCGTTACGATCGTCATCCAGACCATCGGCGCCTCGACGCGCAAGATCTGCGCACTCGACGCAGGCGACGCCCTTGCCGATTTCGTGGGCCCGCTGGGACACCCCTCGGCCTTCGTCGCCGCACGGCCCGAGGAGCTGCGCGGCAAACGTTTCATCTTCATCGCCGGAGGCGTCGGAACCGCTCCGGTCTATCCGCAGGTGAAGTGGCTGCACGAGCACGGCATCGAAGCCGACGTCATCATCGGCGCCAAGACGCGCGACATGCTCATCTACACGGAGCCGATGCGCGCCGTAGCCGGAAACCTGTACATCACGACGGACGACGGATCGGAGGGATTCCACGGTCTGGTAACCCAACGACTCGAACAGCTCATCGCCGAGGGGAAACACTACGACGAATGCGTGGCCATCGGGCCGATGGTCATGATGAAATTCGTGGCCCTCACCACCAGGAAATACGCTCTGAAGACCACCGTATCGCTCAACACGCTGATGGTGGACGGCACGGGCATGTGCGGCGCCTGCCGCGTTACCGTCGGCGGGAAGACCCGCTTCACCTGCGTCGAAGGTCCCGAGTTCGACGGACACGAGGTCGATTTCGACGAGGCGATGCGCCGTCAGGGCATGTACCGCACGCAGGAGCAGCGTGCCGCGGCTATCGAGGCCGAGCGCGAGGCCGGACATGTATGTAGAATCGGATTGGACAAATAGATCATGGCAAACAAGATACCGCGCGTGCCGGTGCGCGAACAGGATCCGGCACTCCGGGCCGCCAACTTCGAGGAGGTGTGCTACGGATACAACGCCGAAGAGGCCGTCCTCGAGGCTTCGCGATGCCTCCATTGCAAGAAACCCCGCTGCGTCGAGGCCTGCCCCGTGGGGATCTCGATCCCCGAATTCATCGCCGCCCTGCACGAGGGCCGCTTCGCCGATGCGGCGGCGGTCATTGCCCGCGACAGCTCGCTGCCCTCGATCTGCGGCCGCGTGTGCCCGCAGGAGACCCAGTGCGAAGGCTCCTGCATCCTCGGCATCAAGGGCGAGGCCGTGGCCATCGGAAAGCTCGAGCGCTTCGTCGGCGACTGGAAACTCGAACATGCGGACCAAACGTCCGCAACGCCCCTGCCCGCCCGCAACGGGCACAGGGTCGCCGTCATCGGCAGCGGCCCGGCGGGCCTGGCCTGCGCAAGCGACCTGGCCAAGGCCGGTTACGAGGTTACGATCTTCGAGGCACTGCACAAGGTCGGCGGCGTACTTGGTTACGGCATTCCGGAGTTCCGCCTTCCGAAGGAGCGGATCTTCGCCCGCGAAATCGAAGAGGTGAAGCGCCTCGGCGTGCGGATCGGGACCGACGTGGTCGTGGGACGCACCGTAACGATCGACTCGCTGATGGACGACGAGGGTTACGAGGCGGTTTTCAGCGGTTCGGGAGCCGGGCTGCCGCGTTTCATGGGCATCCCGGGCGAAAACCTCAACGGCGTGGTCTCGGCCAACGAGTTCCTCACACGCACGAACCTCATGCACGCCTACGACAGCAGCTACGACACGCCGATCTATGTCGGGAAGCGTGTGGCGGTGGTCGGCGGCGGCAATGTCGCCATGGATGCCGTGCGCACGGCCAAGCGGCTGGGCGCCGAGGCGACGATCATCTACCGACGCTCCGAAAAGGAGCTCCCGGCACGCGCCGAGGAGGTGCATCACGCCCGCGAGGAGGGGATCCGCTTCCGGATGCTCACCAACCCGGTCGAGGTGCTCGGCGACGAACGCGGCTGGGTCCGCGGCCTGCGCTGCGTGGAGATGGAACTCGGCGAGCCGGACGAGAGCGGCCGCCGCGCGCCGGTCGTCAAGCCCGGCTCGGAGTTCGACCTGGAGTGCGACGTGGTCATCATGGCCCTCGGCACCTCGCCCAACCCGCTCATCGCCTCGACGACCGAAGGGCTGGAGACCAACCGCCGGGGCTGCATCACGGCCGATGCCGAAGGCGCCACCACACGTCCGGGCGTCTTCGCCGGCGGCGACGCCGTAACGGGTGCCGCCACGGTGATCCTCGCCATGGGGGCCGGGCGCACCGCCGCCCGGGCCATCGATGCCTACCTGAAAGGAGAAAAACATTGAAAACGCCCGGCACCATGAAACGATATCTCACCGCAGCACTGCTCCTGCTGCTGACTATCCCGGCCGCTGCACAGAGCGCCCGGGATTCGGTGGCGCTGGCCACGGCCCGCTGGCAGACGACGCCGCTCGGCGACGGTGCCGAGGCCCGCACGACGCAGGTCGAGCTTTTCGGCGCCCCGCAGCACCTCGCCCTGGTCATCTACCCCGCCCGCGCATTCTCGACCCGCGTGGTGCAGGTCGAAGGGCGCGGCCGCATCCCGAGCCGCATCGGGCAGGAGGCCGGAGCCGAAGCGGCCATCAACGGCAGCTACTTCAACATGCGCGAAGTGGAGCCGATCACCTTCACCCTCTCCGACGGGGAGGTCGTAAACCGCGGCACGATGCACAACTCGCCGCTCTCGAACGGCGTCGTGGCCGCCCGCGGCCGCAAGGGCAACCGCGTCGAGGTCTTTCCCTGCGACTCCACGGACTACGCACGCATCGCCCGCCGCTACCGGCAGGCGCTCGTCGCCGGACCGATGCTGGTCCATGAAGGACGCGAACAGAGCTACGATACCGAAGACGCGATCTTCACGCGGCGCCATCCCCGCACGGTGGTCGGCACGCGCCCCGACGGGAAGGTTGTGCTGCTGGTCATCGACGGACGCTTCAAGGAGCAGGCCGCCGGAACGACCGTCGCCGAGACGGCCTACATCGCCCGGCAGCTGGGCCTGACCGAGGCGCTGAACCTCGACGGCGGCGGCTCCTCGTCGCTCTGGACCCGACAGGAAGGGGTGCTGAACCACCCGACGGATAACCGCCGCTACGACCACGAGGGCGAACGCTCCGTGCCGAACGGCATTGTCGTCCTCAAGCGGTAGGCCGCCGTCGGAAAAGGCCGTGCACGACGCATGAAAAACCCCGGACCGCACCTGGCGATCCGGGGTTCTGTCTCTCTCCCGAAAACGATCTCTTTACGCTATCCGCACCCGGCAAGCACCTTTTCGACCGCGGCGACAATCTGCGCGGGCGACACGGCAGCCATGCAGCGGTAATCCCCGTAGCGGCACGGGCGGTTACCGAAGACCGAACAGGGCCGGCACTCCATATCGGCCTGCAGGACATGGTCCATCGAGCTTCCGTAACCGAGAAATCCCAGTCCGGGATGTGTGGCGCCCCAAACCGACACGACGGGCGTCGCCACGAGCGAAGCCAGATGCATGACCAGCGAATCCATCGACACGACGCAGTCCAGGTGGGAGATCAGGTCCATCTCGCCGGCGAGCCGCACCTTGCCATACAGGGCCGTAACGTTGGGATAGGCCCGTTCCATCTCCCGGGCGAGCTCCGCCTCGGTACCCCCGCCGCTGTGGATGAAAACCCGTTCGTATTGCGCGGCAAGCAGGTCTACGACCTCCCGCGCCTGCGTCTCGGGATAGGTCTTGCCCGGCTGCGCCGAGAAGGGAGCGAATCCGATCCAGCGTCCCGCCTTCGACCCGAAGGGATTGGGACGCGGAGCCGGCCGGGCCGGCCGGGGATCCTCAAATTCAAATCCGAGTCGCCGGAAGACGTCGCAGTAACGCAGCACGGTATGCCGCAGAGGTTCCATGCCGCGGCCGCCGCATCGGATAAACGCCCTCTTTTCGTCGCGTCCCTTGCGGATGTCGGCAACGCGAATACCCCGTAGCCGCATCGAAAGTCCGAAGGTCTTCGAGCGCAGCGTCCCGTGGACATCCGCCACGGCATCCACACCCAGGCGCCGCGCCTCGGCGGCCAGGCGCCATATGCCCCGCAGCGAATGGTGGGCACCCTTCACGTCAGCAGTCAGGAATTCGACGTCGAGGCCCGCAAAAAAGGGTTGGAAAAGCGCCTGCGTGGCGATCGTTACACGCAGCGAAGGACAGGCCTCCTTCAGCGCCCGCACGGCATGCGCCAGCATCGCGACGTCGCCCATGGCCGACGTGCGGAACACCAGCAGGTGCCGGGGAAGATCGCCCTTACTTTTTCGAGGCATAGAGCACGGGATTCAACGACGGGTCGTTGTACATCTTCATCTGCTTGTAGGTCTTCATGTACTTGCGGCCCGCCTCGATATCCTCGATCAGCTCCTCGATGGCCCGCGAGAGGTCCTTCTGCTGCGTGAGCAGCACCTCCAACTTGCGCGCGCAGGCCTCGCGGTGCGCCGCGTCCACATCCCCGCGATGCGTCTCGACGGACATGTGGTAGATCTTCAGCGCCAGAATCGACAGGCGGTCGATGGCCCACGCCGGGGTTTCGGTATTGAGCCGCGCATCGGCCGCAGGCCGCACGTCGCGGTATTTCTCAAGCAGGTAGGAGTCGATGTATTCGACCATGTCGGTGCGGTCCTGGTTCGAGCGGTCGATGCGGCGCTTGATCTTCAGCGCCTCGACCGGATCGATCTGCGGATCGCGGATGATATCCTCGAGATGCCACTGTACCGTGTCGATCCAGTTCTTCGCATAGAGCAGATGGTCGATCGATCCCGGCTCAAAGGGGTTCTCTTCGGGGTGGTCCACATCGTCCCAGCGGTGATAGTCCTCGATGGCGCGGGTAAAGATCCGGTTGGCATTTTCGGTAAACATGGTTCGGCTGCTTTTATTATAAATTGGTATTTTCGGCGGAATATTATATCTTTGTCCTCAAACTTTAAACAAAGTTAATGAATATTTCGAGAATTGCAATATCCCTCACGGGAATCCTGCTTTTCGGGTGTTGCGGCACCCTCCGCGCCCAGATCCGGCAGACCCGCGAAGAGTATATCGACCGCTACAAGCATATCGCCATCGAACAGATGGAACGCTACGGCATCCCGGCCAGCATCACCATGGCCCAGGGTATCCTCGAATCGGACTCGGGCAACAGCCTGCTGTCCCAACGCTCGAACAACCACTTCGGCATCAAGTGCAAGAGCAACTGGCGCGGCGAAAGGGTCTACCACGACGACGACGCCAAGGGCGAATGCTTCCGCGCCTACCCCACGGTCGAAGCCTCCTACCACGACCATGCCGAGTTCCTCGATTCGCAGCCGCGCTACGACTCGCTGTTCGCCTACGCCTCGGACGACTACAAAAGCTGGGCCCGGGGTCTGAAGGCCGCGGGATACGCCACGGCGCCGGACTATGCGCAGCGTCTGGTGCGCATCATCGAGGAGAATCAGCTCTACCTGCTCGACCGGCAGGACGGCGAACGGCTTTATGCCCAGCGCTACGGCCTCGAACGCGATCCCGAGGAGTGGTTCTCGTCGCAGAGCAGCGTGGAGACGCCCGCCGCCTCCACGGCCATCGACCCGGACAACTACCGCGTAACGATCAACGCCCACGAGGGCTACAACGTCTACGTTACAAACGGCGTGCACTACGTCCTGGCCAAGGAGAAGGATTCGTTCGAGAACATCGGCGAAAAGTTCCGCATCTCGGCGGGCAACCTGCGCCGCTTCAACGACCTGAAAGACAAGAAGGCCCAGCCGATGCCGAACGAAGTGGTCTACATCGAGCGCAAGAAGAAGCGCTGGGAGGGCAATGCCCGCCACCACATCTGCCGCGAGGGCGAGACAGCCTACGCCGTAGCACAGTCGTACGGCATCCGCATGCGCTCGATCGAACGGCTCAACGACCTGAAGAAAAACCAGACGCTCGAAAAGGGGCGCCAGATACGCATTCAATAAACCACGCATCCCGACAATATGGAAACTGTTCCCCTGCGGAAGCGTATCCTCGATACGATCGTCCGCAAATCCTCCCTCAAACAAAAGGTCTTCGACAATACGTTCTGGGCGTTCAACCTGCTGAAGGAGACGCTGCTGGAGATGGCATCGGAGATGGACGACGACCTGGACGGCAAACTCGACCGCAGAGTCCGCATCGAATACCGCGACCGCGGCAAGTTCGAGGCCCAGCTGCAGGTGGCCAACGATCTGCTGATCTTCCAGATGCATACCGACGTCTTCGAGTTCGACGCCAACCATCTGGTCTGGCAGACCCCCTATGTGCAGGCCGACCGCGAGAACTCCTACTGCGGCGTCATCAATATCTACAACTTCCTCTCCGACTCGTTCAAGTTCAATCGCAACGCCGACGAGGGCTACCTTATCGGGCGGATCTTCATCAACCGCGAACGCTGCTACTTCGCCGAAGGCAAGCAGCAGACCTCGATGCGGGCCATGGAGTTCGGGCACGCGGAGATCGACCGCGAGGCGCTGGTTGCGATCCTCGAGTCGGCCATCGCCTTCTCGCTCGACTTCGACCTGTTGATGCCCCCCTATGAGGACAACAAGCGCGTTACGGTGGACCAGTTCAACACGAAGATGGACAACTCGAAGTTCGTAACGGGCAAACGCCTCGGCTACGACTTCGACGTCGAGGATATCTGATCCTTCCGATACCGGGAAGAACCCATACGGCCGTCCGATGCATGCCGGCGGCACAAAACAATACGAATGATGAATATCCAAGCAACCCTCCTGGCTGCCGCCCTGTTCTGTGCGGCAGGCGTCCAGGCTCAAAACGAATACGCCGAAATCGCCCGGCTCAACTCGCTCAACGAACGCGTCTACGGCATCCGCTCGATGGCCGACGGCGAGCACTACACCGTCCGCGAGGGGAACGACATCCGCCGATACGCCTACGCCACGGCCGGCGAAGGGGTTTCGCTGCTCCCTGTTCCCACGCCGAATCTCGCCATCACCGACTACAGCTTCTCGCCCGACGAGCGGATGATCCTCATCGCTTCGGGACGCCATCCGATCTACCGCCACTCCTACACCACGCAGTACCAGCTGGTGGCCGACGGCCGCGTACAGCCCGTGCTGACCGAGGCCGAGGCGCCGCGCGACGCCTCGTTCTCGCCCGACGGAAGCCGGATCGTCTATTCGGACCGCAACGACCTCTACGTCTACGACATCCAGAGCCGCAAGACCCTCCGGCTGACCGACGACGGCGCCTGGAACTCGATCATCAACGGCACGACCGACTGGGTCTACGAGGAGGAGTTCGGCACGACGCGCGCCTACGCCTTCTCGCCCGACGGCACGCAGCTCGCCTTCCTGCGTTTCGACGAATCGCAGGTGCCCCTCATGGAGATGATGCGTTTCGACGGCCAGCTCTACAACACGGCCTACTCGTTCAAATACCCCAAGGCCGGGGAGAAGAACTCCGTCGTGGAGTTGTGGGTCGCCGACTTGGCAAGCGGGGCCAAACGCCGCATCGACACGGGCAGCGAGACCGACCAGTATATTCCCCGCATCGGCTACACGCCCGACGGACGGCTGTGGTACTACCGCCTCAACCGGCGCCAGAACACCTTCGAGGTGGTGCTCTGCGAACCGCACGGCGCCCAGCGCGTAATCTACGACGAACGCTCGCAGCAGTATGTTGAGCGGGTGGACGACGCGACGATCACCTTCGTGGACAAGGACCGCTTCCTGGTCCGCCAGGAGAGCCATACGGGATACATGCACCTCTATCTCTACAGCATCCGCCGCGGATTCCTCGCCCAGGTAACCAAAGGCCCGTGGGAGGTAACCGCCGTCGTCGGCACCGACGGCAAGCGGGTCTGGTACCTCTCGACGGAGACCTCGCCCCTGCGCCGCAACCTCTACAGCGTGCGGCTCGACGGCAAGGAGAAACGCCGCCTGACGACCGGCGAAGGCTACTATACGGTGGTTCCGAGCCGCGGCATGAAGTACTGCATCACGACCTTCTCGAACGCCACGACGCCCAACCGCGTGGAGATCTGCGACGCCGAGGGCACGCCGGTCCGCACGCTGGCCGACAGCCGCGCCCTGCGCGAGGAGCTCGCCGCCACGCGGCGCCCCGTCAAGGAGTTCTTCACCTTCACGACAGAACGCGGCGACACGCTCAACGCCTACATCGTAAAGCCGCGCGACTTCGACCCCACGAAGCGCTACCCCGTGCTGCTGACGCAGTACTCGGGACCCGGTTCGCAGCAGGTCGCCGACCGCTGGTCGCTCGACTGGGAGGATGCGCTGGTCGATAAGGGATACATCGTGGTCTCGACCGACGGCCGCGGCACGGGTTTCCGCGGCGAGCGCTTCAAGAAGCAGACATACGGACGCCTCGGCGCCCTGGAGGTCGAGGACCAGCTCTCGCTGGCCCGCCACATGGCCGCGCAGCCCTGGATCGACCCGGCCCGCATCGGCATCTACGGATGGTCCTACGGCGGCTTCATGGCCACGAGCTGCGCCCTGAAGGGGCTCGGGCTCTTCCGCATGGCCATCGCCGTGGCTCCCGTAACGTCGTGGCGCTACTACGACACGATCTACACCGAGATCTACAACAACCTCCCGCAGTACAACGCCGCGGGATACGACGAAAATTCGCCGATCCACTTCGCACGCATGCTCGACGACGAGAAGACGCGCCTGCTGCTGATCCACGGCACGGCGGACGACAACGTGCACTTCCAGAATACGATCGAGATGGCCCGGGCGCTCAACCGTGCCGGCAAGCAGTACGACATGATGGTCTACCCGGACCAGAACCACTCGATGATGCCCGACGACACGCACAACGTCCGCCAAAAGATGATCGACTATACGCTCGAGCACCTCTGATGGGCCTCTACCGCAAGAAGATCACGACGCCCTGCGGGCCGCTGACCCTCCTGTGCGACGGGAGGGCCCTCGTGGCCATCCGCTTCGGCCGCGAAGCGGACGGGACGGCAACGGGCGGGACGGCAACGGCACCGACCGGGACGATGCAGGCCTGTCCCGGGGCGGAGACGCGTAAAAAGGAGATACCGGCGCAGGAGGTACAGACCGCACAGGAGGTGCTGGCACAGGCCGCGCGCGAGATCGGAGAGTATTTCGAAGGTGAGCGCCGGGTGTTCACCGTTCCGACGGCCGCCGCGGGAACCCCCTTCCAGCAGGCGGTCTGGAATGCATTGAAAAAGATTCCCTACGGCGAGACGCGCTCTTACGGCGAGATTGCCCGGCAGATCGGGCATCCGCGGGCCTCACGGGCCGTCGGGCAGGCCAATAACCGCAACCCGCTGCCCATCGTCGTTCCGTGCCACCGTGTCATCGGGGCCTCGGGAGCCCTGACCGGCTACGCCGGGGGACTCGATATCAAGGTGCGGCTGCTGGAGCTGGAGCGGCACACACCTCGTAGGCATTCTTGTTCCGCACCGGAAAACGCGTCCAACCGTTGAAGTTGAACCAGCGGCGGACCCACCCCGGATAGGGATTCCATTCCATCTTGCGCACGGCAAGCGTCGTATGCTCCGCAAAGTCGGGATCGGCTGAAAGGATCACCACCTGTCGGCCGGATGCCGCCAGTTCCCGAGCCTGTCGTTCGAGCTGCTCCGGGGAATCCGTATGCTGCAGGCGGAAATTCCGGGGCATGTAAAACCGCGCATCCACCATGCCGCGCTTCTTGACCAGTTGCAGGTAGGAGTAGAGATTCCAGTCGCCGGTGCAATCGAGGGCCACAACCTCCCCTTTCCCATCGCAATAGGCGTGTATCATGCGGTAAAAAGCCGTATTTTCGCGCCCCGTGCCGATGACATAGACACAGCCACAGAGATTGGCAAAGGCCGCCACGCCCACTGCCCAGCGCCAGCCCCGTCCCGCAAAGAGCCGCTGCGGAACCGCCTGGGCAAACGACAGAAGCAGATAGGGGGCAAAGAAGAGCGCCGGAAAGAAGAAGCGCACCTCCTTGTGTCCGAGCAGGAAGTGGACAAAGAGGAACGGCACGAGCATCCAGGTAACGGGATTTTTCGGATGCCGGATGAAAAACCACCCTGTCGCCGCCAACATCAACGCCCCGAAGAGGTAGCCGCCCTCACGGAGCGACTCCGTGAAGTAGAACCACCAGGGCGAGACGCCGAATTCGTCCATGTGGGAGTTGAGGATATTCTCCCGCAGGTAGTTGTAGGGCACGACGGTCCACTCACCATAGAACCACCTGTCGGCCAGCACGCCCGCGGCCAACGCCAGCAGCACGCCCGGAACCATCCCCGCAAAGAGCCGCCCGCGACGGTGGTAACAGAGCAGCCAGAGGCCGTATCCGGCCAGGGCGAATCCCGCCTGATAGCGCACAGCGAAGGTCAGGCCGGCCAGCAGGCCGAGCAGCATGCCGGCACGGAACCCGGAGGGCGGCGTGCTGTGCCGCAGCCGCAGAGTCCGGGCCGCGAGAAGCACCAGCAGGTTGCCCGTGGCCATCTCGGCCGTGAAGTGGACATGCAGGTAAACCTCGAAACAAAGGAAAAATCCGACATAGAGGAACCACCGGCGACGGCATGCCGTGCCCAACTCGTCATACACCGCCCGAAAAAGCGCAAAGAGCGCAACAACCGAAAAGGCGGCGCTCAACAGCTGCAGCAGCGAGACCAGCGCAAAGGGAGAGTAGTACCCCGCGACGAGCAGGCCGCGGCCCAGCAGCCAGGCGATGAAGGGTTGCAGGCCCGGGCGCATCATGGCGTGATACTCCCACGGCAGGTAGTCGGTCGTCTCGGCCCCGAAGAGCTTCAGATGGGCGTATTCAAGAATCTGAAAATGCTCGTCGGGATGGTAGAACCCGCGGCTCAAAAGGGCGAAGAGGAGCGTGAAGAGCGTGCCGGCCAAGAGGATCCGACGATACGATCTCCACTCTCCGGAGCAATTCGGAGAGGGGAAAGGGTATTTTCCCGCTTTCGAATGTTTCATAGGGCGACAAAGATAAGGCAAAAGCCGCAAATCCCGCAAATCTCGCACAAATACCCGAGTTTCGGGACACAAGATCGGGAAAAGCGGACCTTTCGGCACAAAAAACTGCGGCGTCGGCTGCAAACCCGGCGTCGCAGTCATGCCGAAAGGCCTGTTGTCAGAGTCCGAAGGAGAAAGCATTGATTCCGTCGTACACGGCGCTCACCACACCCAGTAGCAGCACGCCCGCCAGGCAGCACGCCAGGCTGATGCGCACGCCTCGCTCGCTGCGGAACGCGGGGATCGGATGCTCCGAAGGATTGATATACATCGCCTTGACGATCAGCAGGTAGTAATAGAGCGAAATGACCGTGTTGAGCAGGGCGATGAAGACCAGCAGGTGGAACCCGTTGCGGAAGGCCGCCACAAAGACGAAGAACTTCGAGAAGAAGCCCGCAAAGGGCGGAATGCCCGCCAGCGAGAAGAGCGCCAGGGTCATGACCACCGTCAGACGGGGATTCGTGCGGTAGAGTCCGTTGTAGTCCTCGATGCCCACCTTGCCGCTGTGCTGCTCGATGGAGGCGATCACGCCGAAGGCTGCCAGGTTGGCCGCCAGATAGACCAGCACATAGAAGACCAGCGAGGTCATGCCGAAGGCGCTGCCGCCGATCACGGCCAGCATGATGTATCCGGCCTGCGAGATCGACGAGAAGGCGAAGAAGCGCTTGAGGTTCTTCTGCCGGATGGCGAAGAGGTTCGCCACCGTGATGCTCAATACCGTAACGGTGTAGAGCACCGTCTGCCACGAGGCGACCATCGGGCCGAAGACTTTGACGAGGATCGTCATGAGCGTGAAGGCCGCGGCGCCCTTCGAAACCACCGAGAGGTAGGCCGTAACGGCCGTGGGGGCTCCCTGGTAGGTATCGGCCGTCCAGAGATGGAACGGCACGAGCGAGATCTTGAAGGCCAGGCCCGCGAAGAAGAAGACCAGCGCCATCACCTCGAGCGGCGATCCGTCGAGACGCTGTGCCACATCGTCGAAATAAAGCGTACCGGTCGTGCCATAGAGGAACGAGACGCCGTAGAGCATCAGGCCGCTGGCAAACAGCGCGCAGAGAATGTATTTGGCGCCCGCCTCGGCCGAATGGCCCTTGTACTTGTCGAAGGCCACCAGGCAGGCCATCGGCACCGACGCCAGCTCGAGGCCGAGGAAGAACATCAGGAAGTTGCCCGCGCCGATCATGAAGAACATGCCCAGCAGCGTCGAGAGCGTGAGGACGTAGAACTCGCCCTGCTTGTGGCGCGTATCTTCGCGGCGCAGCCACGGTGTGGCCTGCAGGCAGACGAGCAGCGTACCGACCGTGAGGATGCTCTTGACCACGCCGTGCATCGCCTCGTAGCGGAACATGCCGCCGAAGAGTTCTCCCGAGCCGTGCGGCAAGATGTTCACCAGCAGCTGCACGAGCAGCAGCCCGGCGACGAGTGCCGGAAACTGCCGGCGGGCCCGCGCCCCGGCAAAGAGGTCGAACAGAAAGATCAGGACGATCACTGCGATGAGCGTGATCTCGGCCTGCATGTACGGAAACAGATTCGTATAGTCCATAGCCGGTTAATTCATAAGTTGCGTAATGACCGTGCCGACACCGCCGCGCACCAGATCGCTCACCCAGAGAGGAGCCAGACCCATGCCCGCCACGGCAACGATCAGACAGATGACCGAGAGACGCTCGTCCCAGGTGGCGTCCGTGAGCTTCAGATGCTCGGGATTCGTGCACGTTCCGTAGAGGATGCGCCCCACGACGCGCAGGATGTAGACCGCCGTGATGACGATCGACGTGCAGGCGATGATCGTAACGACGCGGTGGAACGTATCGGCGTGCATGAAGGCGCCGTTGAAGATCGTCATCTCGGCCACGAAGCCGCTCAAGCCCGGAAGGCCGAGGTTCGCCAGACCGGCAATGACATAGCCCACGGCCAGGAAGGGCATGATCTTCATCAGACCGCTCAACTGGCGGATGTCGCGCGTGTGCGTGCGTCCGTAGATCATGCCGATCAACGCGAAGAAGAGCGCCGTCATCAGGCCGTGGCTCAACATCTGCAGCACGGCGCCCGTGGCGGCCGTCTCGTTCATCATCAGCAGGGCGAAGAGCACCAGACCGCAATGCGACACCGAAGAGTAGGCGTTGATGTATTTCAGGTCGGTCTGCACGCAGGCCGAGAGGGCGCCATAGACCACCGAAATGGTCGTCAGCACGATGAAGATCCAGCTCAATTCATGCGCCGCATCGGGCAGCAGGAACATCGCCACGCGGAAGCATCCGTAGCCGCCGAGCTTCATCAACACGCCGGCGTGGAGCATCGAGACGGCCGTCGGCGCCGAAGCGTGGCCGTCGGGGCTCCAGGTGTGGAACGGGAAGAGGGCACCCAGCACGCCGAAGCCGATGAAGACGAGCGGGAACCAGATCCGCTGCTCGGCGAGGGGAATGTTGTGCAGCACGGCGATCTCGAGGATGTTCATCGTCCGGGCTCCCGCGCCGAAGTAGATGCCCAGGATGCCGATCAGCAGGAAGGCCGAGCCGCCCATGAGCATCAGCGTCAGCTTCATGGCCGAATACTCCTTGCGGCCGCTGCCCCAGACGCCGATCAGCAGGTACATCGGGATGAGCGCCACCTCGTAGAAGAGGAACATCGTGAAGAGGTCCACCGAGATGAAGAACCCGAAGACCCCGACGCTCAGCAGACAGAACCAGAGGAAATACTCCTTGACGTCGTTTTTGAGCTGCCACGAGGCGAAGGTGCCCGTGAAGACGATGATGGCCGAGAGCAGCAGCATCGCCACCGAAATTCCGTCCACGCCGACGGCGAAGTGGATGTTGAGCGGCGCATACCACATGTGGCTCGCCGTGAAGAGCATGGCCGCCGTCTCACCGGCCTCGCGCAGGGCAAGGAAGCGGAAGACGAGCACCACGGCCAGCAGCAGCAGCAACGACGATCCCGCGACCATCACGGCATGAATCTGCCGCGTCGATCGGGAGACCCAGAGTCCCAGCATCATCAACAGCGGGATGAGGGGAAACAGGAACAAGATATTCATAGTACCGTCGAATTAACAGATGATGAGAACGAGAATCGTCAGTCCCAGCGCGCCGCACAGCATCCAGATGCAGTAGCGCTGGACACTGCCGCTCTGCATTTCACGGACGGCATAGGCCGCGCCGTGGGTCGCCGTGGCCAGCAGGTTCATTACTCCGTCCACAACGTGGCGGTCGAACCAGGCGATCGGCGTCGAGATGCAGGCGAAGATCACGCGGTGGGTGATGAACTGGTAGACCTCGTCGATATAGAAACGGTGGTAGGCCGCGCGGTGCAGGCCGCTGAAGGTCTCGGCCAGGCGGTCGGCCACGGGCTGCTTCTCCCGGGCATACATCCACGTTGCCAGCGCGATGCCCGCGACGGCGACGCAGAGGCTCACGGCGGCTACCGATCCGTCGATATGGATCGTGTAGGCCTCGCCGTTGCTCGAAATGCCCCGGCCGAAGGGAATCCAGCCCGCCACGAGCGTGGCGGCAGCCAGGATGAGCAGCGGCAGGGTCATCGTCCACGGCGCCTCATGGGGCGTATGCGCAGCGTGGAGTTCGCGGTTCTCGCGACCCCAAAAGATGTTGTAGTAGAGGCGGAACATGTAGAAGGCCGTAAGTCCCGCGATGGCAGTCATCACCCACCCCATGACGGGGCTGAACGCAAAGCAGGCCGTGAGGATCTCGTCCTTGGAGAAGAAACCGCTCAAGGGCCAGATGCCCGCGATGGCGAGACACGCCACGAGGAACGTCGCATGCGTCAGGGGCATGTAACGCCGCAGGCCGCCCATGGCCGACATCTCGTTCGAGTGCACGGCGTGGATGATCGCTCCGGCGCCGAGGAAGAGCAGCGCCTTGAACAGGGCGTGCGTGAAGAGGTGGAACATCGAGGCCATGTAGCCCAGACCGCCCGCATGGGGGTCCGTCGAGGTGCAGACGCCCAGCGAGACGATCATGAAGCCGATCTGCGAGATGGTGCTGAAGGCCAGCACGCGCTTGATGTCGCTCTGCACGCAGGCCACCACGGCGGCGTAGAGCGCCGTGAAGGCGCCGATGTAGGCCGTCCCGTGCAGCACCTCGGGGGCATAGCCGACAAAGAGCGGAAACATGCGCGCCACGAGATAGACACCCGCCACGACCATCGTCGCGGCATGGATCAGCGCCGAGACGGGCGTCGGGCCCTCCATGGCGTCGGGCAGCCAGATGTGCAGCGGGAACATGGCGCTCTTGCCCGCGCCGCCGATGAACATCAGCCCCAGGGCCAGCGGAATCATGCCGCCCGCGGCGACGAGCAGCTTCGCGTCGGGCGTGAAGGAGAACGTGCCGGCATAGTAGCCGTAGAAGAGGATGCCGACAAGGAAGCCCAGATCGGCGAAGCGCGTTACGATGAAGGCCTTCTTCGAGGCGGCGATCGCCTCCTTCTTCGTGTAGTAGAAGCCGATCAGCAGGTAGGAGCTGACACCCACCAGCTCCCAGAAGAGGTACATCTGGAAGATGTTCGTGGCGACGACCAGCCCCATCATGCTCATCGTGAACAGCGACAGGAAGGCGTAGTAGCGCTGGAAGCCCCGCTCGCCCTTCATGTAGCCGAACGAGTAGATGTGGACCATGAGCGAGACGGTCGAGATCACGACGAGCATCATCACCGAGATCGGGTCGAGCAGGATCCCCAGATCGATGTGCAGCGACGCGGAGATCGGCAGCCAGACGCCGTTCCACGGGATAAGGGTCGGATAGAGTCCCGCGGCATCGCGCCCCACGGCAAAGAAGTACTCGAAGGCCGTGCAGTAGCTCACCGCGGCCACGACGGCCACGACGGCCGTTCCGAAGACTCCCGCCGCCACGGGCCGGAGCTTCATGCCGGCAAGGCCCAGCACGAGGAAGCTCACGAACGGCAGCAGGAGTATGAGAATCGTATATTCCATAAGCGACGTTGGATTTGCCCTACCACTTCATCTCGCGCAGGTTGCGGACCTGGATGTTGCGGAGGTTGCGGTAGATGTTGATGATGATGGCAATGGCCACGGCCGTCTCCGCGGCGCTGACGCCGATGGCGAACAGCGCGAAGAAGAACCCCTCGAGCTCCCCCGGAAAGAGGAAGCGGTTGAAGACGACGAAGTTGATATCGACCGAATTGAGGATCAGCTCGACGGAGATCAGCATCGCCAGCAGGTTGCGGCGCGTTACGAATCCGTAGATTCCGGCGAACATCATGATCGTGGAGACGATCAGGTAATATTCCATGCGTATCATAGCGGCACTGTTTTTTTAACGTTTGCGGGCGATCAGGATGCCTCCGACGATGCAGGCCAGCAACAGCAGGCTGATGACCTCGAAGGGGAGCAGATAACCGAACTTCTCACCGCTCATGAGCGCGTGCCCGATCGTGCGGACGGACAGCTCGCCGTGCTCGAAGTGCGACGGCAGGAAGTCGTGGCGCAGCGTGATGTAGAGGCAGACGCCCAGCCCGAGGCAGGTGGCGATCAGTCCGGCGACGAGCTTGTAGCCCTTCAGGTGCTCGGCCATGTCGCCCTCGCTCGAGGTGAGCAGGATCGAGAAGACGTAGAGCACCGTGATGCCGCCGGCGTAGATGAGCAGCTGCACGGCCCCGAGGAACGAGTAGTTGAGCTGGAAATAGATGCCCGCCGTGCCGAAGAGCACGAAGAGCAGGTAGGTCGCCGCACGCAGGATGCGGCGCGTCGTTACGGCCAGCACGGCGTTCACCGTCGTGAAGAGCGCCAGCACGGCAAAGACGATCGTTTCGAGTGTGATCTCCATGGCTTACTGTTTATTCAGGACTTTGACCAGTTTTTCACGCGTGTAGACCGCATGCTCGAACTCCGTGGAGAACCGGATGGCGTCGTGCGGGCAGGCATTCACGCACAGGTGGCAGAACATGCAGGAGCCCAGGTCGTATTCGTAACGCACCAGGCGCCGTTTGGGTTTGCCCGTCTCGGGGTCCGCGACGGTTTCGGTAACCAGACGGATCGTGCCGTTCGGGCAGGCCATCTGGCAGAGGCCGCAGGCGATGCAGCGGTTCCGCCCCTCGGCATCGTGGGGCATCGTGAGGGTCCCGCAGAAGCGGTCGTACATCTTCAGCGTCGCGCGGTTCTCGGGATACTGCTCCGTAACCTTCGGCGTGAAGAACTCCCGGCCGGTAACCTTCATGCCCGTGAGCAGGGTTCCCAGCCCGTGAAAAAGGCCTTTGATATAATTCGACATGATCAGAAATGCAGTTTGAAGACGACGACAATGACCATCAGCAGCAGGTTCACCAGACCGATGGGCACCAGGTATTTCCATTCGAGCGTCAGGATCTGGTCGATGCGCAGACGCGGGAAGGTCCACTTGATCCACATGAGCAGCCCCACGACGAAGAAGGCCTTGCCGAAGAACCACACGAAGCCCGGGATCCAGTCCATCACGGCATTGAAGCCCTCCCAGCCCGGGATGTGCAGGGGCATCCATCCGCCGAGGAAGATCGTCGCGGCGACACCCGAGATGATGAACAGATTGACGAACTCGGCGACGTAGAACAGACCGAAGTGCATGCCCGAGTACTCGGTATGGTAGCCCGCCGTGAGCTCCGACTCGGCCTCCGGGAGGTCGAACGGACCGCGGTTCACCTCGGCGTTGCCGGCAATCAGATAGATGACGAAGGCCACGAGTGCCGGGAGGTGCCCCTTGAAGAGGAACCAGCCGTCGGCCTGCCGGGCGACGATCTCCGAGAACTGCATCGTGTCGGTCAGCACGACGATCGTCAGGATCGAGAGGCTGATCGACAGCTCGTAGGAGATCATCTGCGCGCCGCTTCGCATGGCGCCGATGAGCGAGAACTTGTTGTTCGAGCTCCAGCCGGCCAGCAGGATGCCCACCACGCCGATCGACGAGGCGGCCATCATGAAGAAGACGCCGACGTTGAAGTCGAGGACCTCCATGCCGCGGTTGAAGGGCAGGCAGGCGAACGAGAGCAGCGAGGCCAGAATGACGATGTAGGGGGCCAGGTTGTAGAGGAACTTGTCCGCATGGCGGATGGTGATGATCTCCTTGGTGAGCATCTTGAAGACGTCGCCGAAGACCTGCAGCGTGCCCCACGGGCCCACGCGCACGGGACCCAGACGACACTGGAAGGCCGCACAGACCTTGCGCTCCATGAAGATCATCGCGATGGCGATGACCGTGTAGAGCAGCAGCAGGCAGCCGCCGATCGCGACACATTCGATGAAGGTCGCCACGCCGAGCGGCAGGAACGAGGTCAGCAGCCCGTGGATCCAACCGGTTATGATACTGAAATCAAACATACTTCCGTTTTTTGCGTTTAACGATCAATATCGGGTACGACGTAATCGACCGTGCCGCCGATGGCAATCAGGTCGGCGATCTTCGCACCCCGTGCGATGGTCTCCATGCACGAGACGAGCGGCAGGCCCGTCGAGCGGAACTTCATGCGGTAGGGCGACTTGTCGCCGCGGCTCTCGATGAAGACGCCGAACTCGCCGCGGCTCCCCTCGACGGCGGCGTAGTAGCTGCCCTCGGGAATGCGGATCACGGGTTTCATCTTCTCCTGCCACGGTCCCTCGGGGATGTTGTCGATCAGCTGCTCGATGATGCGCAGGCTCTGCTCGATCTCGCGCATGCGGACCAGGTAGCGGGCCATGCAGTCGCCCTCGGTGAAGAGCACCTCCTCGAAATCGACCTTGCCGTACATGGCGTAGGGATGGCGCTTGCGCACGTCGCAGGCCCAGCCCGAGGCACGTCCCGTGCCGCCCGTGGCACCGAACGATATGGCATCCTCACGCGTGAGGACGCCCGTGCCCTCGAGACGCTGCCGCGCGATGACGTTGCCCGTGAAGACCTCGTGGTACTCGCGCAGCGCGGGACGCAGGCAGGCGATCAGTTCCTTGACCTTGTGCACGAATTCGGGATGGATGTCCGCCTGCACGCCGCCGATCGTGTTGTAGGTCTGGATCAGGCGGCCGCCGGTGGTCTGCTCGAGGATGTCGAGCACCTTCTCGCGGTCGCGGAAGCCATAGAAGAAGGCCGTCAGCGCGCCCATGTCCATGCAGAGGCACGAGAAGAAGAGCAGGTGCGAGTCGATGCGCTGCAGCTCGTCCATGATCGTGCGGATGTACTGCACGCGTTCCGAGACCTCGACACCCATCGCCCGCTCGATGCACATGCAGAGGGCATGGCGGTTCTGCGAGGCCCCGAGGTAGTCGAGGCGGTCCGTGAGGGCGAGCGTCTGGGGGTAGGTCATTCCCTCGCAGATCTTCTCGATGCCGCGGTGGATATAGCCGCAGTGGACGTCCAGCTTGCGAATGATCTCGCCCTCGAGCGAGACGCGGAAACGCAGCACGCCGTGCGTCGCGGGATGCTGGGGTCCGATGTTGATCACATACTCGTCCTCGTCGAAAATCGGCCGGCGGTGGCGGATGAAGCTGCCGTCGGGGGTCAGCTCGAAACTGTCGGCCGTATCGCGCGCCACCTCGTTGCTCATGCGCAGCGGGTTGAGCGACGGATCATAGTCCTTGCGCAGGGGGTAGCCCACCCAGTCGTCGCGCAGGAACAACCGTCGCATGTCGGGATGGTTCAGGAAGCAGATGCCGAAGTAGTCGTACGCCTCGCGCTCGTTGAATTCCGCAGCACGCCACAGGTCGCAGACCGTAGGCAGCACGGGATGCTCCCGGTCCGCAGTCTGTGTCCGCAGGACCAGATTCTCGCCCGTACGGGTTGCCTCGAGGTGGTAGACCACACCGAGCCCCTCCTCGCCCCAGTCCATACCCGTCAGGCTGCGCAGGAAGTCGAAACCTTCGGCCTTCAGCCGTTCGGCCAGCGGATGCAGGCGCTCTGCCGGCACGGTGAACATCCCGTCGCCGGTATCGTTCCACACGGCCGCGGGTTCCCAGACCGTGATCTTCTCTTTCAGGGTCGTATTCATCGTTTCTCTTCGCTTTCGACGTTCAATTCGTTCTTCTCGGCCGTCAGGTCGCGCTTGAGCAGCTCCTCGTACTCCTTCTCGCTGATCTGGCGGTTCACGCCTCCGAAGAAGCGCTGCAGGCGCACCTTGCGCTGAAGCTGCATCAGACCGTAGAGCATCGCCTCGGGACGCGGCGGGCATCCCGGAATGTAGACATCCACGGGCAGGATCTCCCCGACGCCCTGCACCACATGATAGGACTTCTTGAAGGGGCCGCCGCTGATGGCGCAGCCGCCCACGGCGATCACATACTTCGGATCGGCCATCTGGTCGTAGAGGCGCTTGAGCACCGGAGCCATCTTGTGCGTGATCGTGCCGGCCACCATGATAAAGTCGGCCTGACGCGGGGAGGCGCGGGCCACTTCAAACCCAAAGCGGGCAAAATCGTAGCGCGCGGCACCCACGGCCATGAATTCGATGCCGCAGCAGCTCGTGGCGAAGGTCAGCGGCCAAAGGCTGTTGCTCCGGCCCCACTCGATCAGATTGTCCAGGCATCCCACGATGACGTTCGTGCCGTTCCGGCGTAGCTCCTGCGCCATCTTCTCGAGGTATTCGTTGTCGTTGAAATCTTCGTATTTCATCGACTTGATTTCCGGCATCCTTATTTCCATTCCAGAGCTCCTTTCCGCCAGGCATAGGCCAGGCCCAAAATCAATACCAGCAGGAAGAAGAGGATGCTTACCAGGCCGTACATGCCCAGCTCCTGCACCACAACGGCCCACGAAAAGAGGAAGACGGTCTCCACGTCGAACATCAGAAAGAGGATGGCAAACAGGTAGTAACCCACCTTGAACTGCATCCACGAACGTCCGCGCGTGGGAATACCGCACTCATAGGCCTCGCCTTTCTGCGAGTTGTACGAACGGGGTGAGATGGCCCGGGCGATTCCCAAAGCCAGCGCCACCAGCGCTATGGCCGTAACGATAACGACCACCAACAACGTAAAATACATATCAACAATACTTTACCAAGTAACACAACAGACGGATCCGTATCGGACATACGGATCAGACGCCTTCGAGGGGAAGGCGGCCGGCAGATGGCCCTGAAGGGCAAAAGGGGGACGCGCCCCAGCGAAAAGACGTAGTACTCCACGGCCGGGGCGGGGATCTGCGCCCGGTCGCCCCGCACCTGGCGCGCCGCACCGAAATCCGGATGGGCACGGGGGCGCATGCCGCCGTGGAAACGGACCGGGGTCTTCATCCCCGGCGCCGACTCGGAAAGGCCCGCGAACTCCCCGCCGTTGCAGACCGTGGCGAAGCAGAACCGGGCCGGAGAGGGCATGCAGGGATCCTGTTGCTCACTCACGGTCGTCGTACATGTTCCGGCCTTCTCCGCCCGATGAGCAGCCGACGGCGCAGCACCCAGCAGGGCGAAAAGCGACACGAGCAACAGGTATTGAAGACGGATCAGCATGCGATGAATCACGATTTCTCCCGCAAAAATACACTCTTTCGGTGAAAAAACATATTCCCGGAGCTAAAAATAGTTCGTACGTTCACAAACCGGCCCTTTCCGAAGGCTTCGGAACGGCGGCTCGTCCGGCGCAGGCAACGTATCGGATGCGGCAGACCGGGGTAACAAATTTTAACCCGAAATTCATCCCGACTTCCGATTTTTTTCGTAAATTTGACAAGAACAGAAAAACCATAACCTAAAAACGCCATACGCATGAAACTTCCCTATTGCGAACCCTACAAGATCAAGATGACCGAGGCGATCCGCACCTCGACACGCGCCGAACGCGAAACCTGGATCCGCGAAGCGCACTACAACCTCTTCAAACTGCGTTCGGACCAGGTTACGATCGACCTGCTGACCGACTCGGGCACCGGCTCGATGTCCGACCGCCAGTGGGCGGCGATGATGACCGGCGACGAGAGCTACGCGGGCGCCTCGTCCTACTTCCGCCTCAAGGCGATCATCGAGCGGCTCTTCGGCATGCCCTACTTCCTGCCCACGCACCAGGGACGTGCCGCCGAGAACGTCATCTTCTCGGCCCTGCTCCACGAGGGGGACATCGTTCCGGGAAACTCCCACTTCGACACCACGAAGGGACACATCGAGTTCCGCCGCTGCCACGCCGTGGACTGCACGATCGACGCCGCGGCCGACACGCAGCTCGACATTCCGTTCAAGGGCGAGATGGATCCCGCGAAGCTCGAGAAGGTGCTGCGCGAAAATCCCCGCGAGAAGGTGCCGTGCGTCGTGCTGACCATCACGAACAACACGGCCGGAGGACAGCCCGTCTCGATGCGCAACATCCGCCAGACGGCCGAGGTGTGCCGCCGCTACGGCGTGCCCCTGCTCATCGACTCGGCCCGCTTTGCCGAAAACGCCTACTTCATCAAGACGCGCGAGGAGGGATATGCCGACCGCACGATCAAGGAGATCGTCCGCGAAATCTACCAGTATGCCGACATCATGACCATCTCGGCCAAGAAGGACGGCGTGGTGAACATGGGCGGCTTCGTGGCGATGCGTTCCGAAGAGCTCTTCCGCCGGGCCATGTCCTTCTGCATCATGTATGAGGGATATGTTACCTACGGCGGCATGTCGGGACGCGACATGGACGCCCTGGCCGTAGGTCTGGACGAGAATACGGAGTTCGGACAGCTCGACGCCCGGATCCGCCAGGTGCGGCTGCTGGGCGACCTGCTCGACGAATACGGCGTGCCCTACCAGCGGCCGGCCGGAGGCCATGCGATCTTCATCGACGCCAAGCGGGTGCTGCCCAACCTCCCGAAGGAGCAGTTCATCGCCCAGACGCTGGCCGTAGAGCTCTACCTCGAGGCGGGCATCCGCGGCGTGGAGATCGGCTCGATCCTCGCGGACCGCGATCCCGAGACGCACAAGAACCGTTACCCGGCCCTCGAGCTGCTGCGTCTGGCCATCCCACGCCGCGTCTATACCGACAACCACATCCGGGTGATCGCCGCCGCCTGCCGCAACATCTACGAGCGGCGCGAGGAGATCACCTCCGGCTACCGCATCACCTTCGAGGCGCCGATCCTGCGCCACTTCACCGTGGAGCTGGAGCGGATCTGACCTCCACCGCAGGCTCCGAACACAAAGAGGGGCGGGGTGTCGAAAACACCCCGCCCCTCTTGTCTTGACAGCCCCCCGGCTAAAGCAGCGTCTCGAGGATCTGCACGGCATTGAGCGCCGCACCCTTGCGGATCTGGTCGCTCACGCACCAGAACGTCAGGCCCCGTTCCGAGGTCAGATCCCGGCGGATACGGCCCACATAGACGGGATCCTTGCCGGCAAGGAAGAGCGGCATGGGATAGACCTTCCCGGCGGGTTCGTCCATAAGCACCACGCCCGGCGCCTTCGCGAAGGCCTCGCGGGCCTCAGCCACCGATACCGGACGCTCCGTCTCGAGCCATACGCTCTCCGAATGGGCACGCATGACGGGCACACGCACGCAGGTTGCCGACACACGGACATCGGAGTGCATGATCTTGCGCGTCTCGTTAAACATCTTCATCTCCTCCTTCGTATAGTCGTTCTCGGTGAAGACGTCGATATGCGGGATGACGTTGTAGGCAAGCTGGAAGGCAAATTTCTCGACCGTGGGCTCCTCCCCGGCGCCCAACTGGGCATACTGGCGCACCAGCTCGTCCATGGCCGCCGCACCGGCGCCGCTGGCCGACTGGTAGGTCGCCACATGCACGCGCTCGATATGCGAGAGCCGCTCGATGGCGTTCAGCGCCACGACCATCTGGATCGTCGTGCAGTTGGGATTGGCGATGATCCGCCGCGGCGCCTTTTTCGCGTCTTCGGGATTGACCTCCGGAACCACCAGAGGCACATCCTCCTCCATGCGGAAGGCACTCGAATTGTCGATCATCACGGCGCCGTGGCGCGTGATCGTCCCGGCGAATTCACGCGACGTGCCGGCGCCGGCCGACGTGAGGGCGAAGTCCACGCCCCGGAAATCGTCGTTATGCTGCAGGAGTCTGACCGTCAGCTCCTCACCGCGAAACCGGTAGGTGCGTCCCGCGCTGCGCGGCGAGCCGAAGAGCAACAGCTCGTCGATCGACAGCGGCCGCTCCTCGAGAATCTTCAGGAACTCCTGTCCCACGGCGCCGCTGGCGCCCACGATAGCGATTTTCATAGTTTTTTTCTGCTGTAATTAAAATGGATTGTCAATCGAAAAAGGCGTCATCCTCGGCGATACCCGTCTCCGAAGCGCGCTCGTCGCGGCCCGCAGGTTCGTCGCAGTCGTAGTCGGGCATGAGCGTCGGACGCACGAAACGGTCCTCGCGGCTGATGCCCAGGCGGGGATCGCCGTAGACCGACTTCATGTATTCGCCGACGATCGGCAGGGCCATCACGCTGCCCTCGCCGCCCGAGATGCGGTGCACGGACTGATCCTCGCCGCCGACCCAGGCGCTCGTAACGAGCTTCGGAGCCACACAGACGAACCACGCGTCGCGGTTCTTGTTCGAGGTGCCCGTCTTGCCGCCGATCTCCACGCCGTCCAGACCGAACTGCCAGCGCAGACGTCCCGCCGTACCCGAATTGACCACCCCTTCGAGCATCGTGAGCATCGTGTAGGCCGTACGCTCGCTGACGGCATCCTGCGACTGGGGAATGAAGCTGGCGATGAGGTTGCCCTGGCGGTCCTCGATGCGCGTTACGAAGATCGGATCGGTATGCACGCCCTCGTTGGCGAAGGTCGAGAAGGCGCTCGCCAGCTCATAGACGTTCGACTCCGACGAGCCGAGGCACAGCGCCGGCACGGGGTCGATGAAGCTGCGGATACCCATGTTGTGGATGAAGTCCGCAACGGCTGCCGGCTGCTTGGCCTGCTTCATGATCCAGGCCGAATAGTTGTTGCGGCTGCGCGCCAGGCCCCACTTGAGCGGATGGAGCACCCCGTCGTACTCGACCTTGCCGGCCTCCTTCGGCGACCAGGCCGTGCCGTTGGCCGTCTCGATCGTTACGGGCAGGTTCGGGACCATCGTGCAGGGGGTCATGCCCAGGTGGTCGATGGCGAAGGTGTAGACGAAGGGCTTGATCGTCGAACCGATCTGCCGCTTGCCCTGCTTGGCCATGTCGTACTTGAAATAGCGGAAGTTCGGGCCGCCCACATAGGCCTTCACATAACCCGTGCGGGGATCCATCGACACGAGCGCCGCACGCATGATGCCCTTGTGGTGGAGGATCGAGTCGCGCGGCGTCATCACCGTGTCGCGCTCGCCCTTGAAGGTGAAGACCCGCATCGGGCAGGGCTTGTCGAACGACGCCTCGATCTCCCTGGCGCTGTATCCGGCACTCTTCATCTCGCGGTAACGGTCCGAATAGCGGATCGCCTGGCGCATGATCCGCTGGCGCTCCTCGGGCGTGGCATCCACGAAGATGCTCTTCGTCCACCGGTACTGCTGGTTCATGGCCGGCTGGATGACCTTCTCGAGCTGCTTCTGCACGGCCTGCTCGGCATAGGCCTGCATCCGCGAGTTGATCGTCGTGTAGATCTTCAGTCCGTCGCGGTAGATGTTGTAGGGCGTGCCGTCGGCCTTGCGGTTCTTGTGGCACCAGCCGTAGATCGGGTTGTTTTCGTACTCCTTGACCGCCTCGTCGTAGTCCCACTCGTTGTAGAACTGGTTGCGGCGCGGCTTCTCGGCATTCATCACCAGGCGGAGCATCTCGCGGAAATAGGTCGCCGTGCCGGCGTTGTGCGAAACGGGATTGTAGTTGAGGACGATCGGAAGCGCCGAGATCGAGTCGCACGCCTTGCGGCTCAACGCCCCGGCCTTGGCCATGCGCGAAAGAACCAGGTTGCGGCGCGCCACGGCGTTGTCGTAGTTCCGCAGCGGCGAGTAGCGCGTCGGCGCATTCACCACGCCCACGAGCACCGCGGCCTCCTGCACGTTCAGCTCGTCGGGCTCCTTGTTGAAGAACGTATGCGCCGCCGACTTGATGCCGTAGGCGTTCGATCCGTACTCCACCGTATTGAGGTACATGGCGGCGATCTCCTCCTTCGTGTAGTTGTATTCGAGCTTGAGGGCCGTGATCCACTCCTTGAATTTCGAGGTTACGAGCTTTGCCGTGCGGGCGATGCGTCCGCGGTTGCGGGCCGTGTCGCGCGGAAAGAGGTTCTTGGCCAGCTGCTGCGTGATCGTCGAGCCGCCGCCCTGCGAGGTGTTCTGCAGCAGCAGAGTCTTCACCGCCACGCGTGCCAGCGAGGGGATGTCGATGCCCGAATGGTTCCGGAAGCGGACATCCTCCGTGGAGATGAGCGCCGCAACGATGGGCGGCACCTCATGTCCGTCGAGCCGGATATGGAGCGTCGAATCCGACGGGAAAAGGTCGGCGTACTGCACATAGGAACGGTTCTGCACGAAGAAGGTACCGAGCACCTTGCCGTCTTCGGAGTAGATCTCCGTGGCGAGGTTGCTGCGCGGGTTCTCCAGCTCCTCGAACGAGGGGATGCGGCCGAAGAGCCCTGCGGCCGTGAGCAGCAGCATCACGGCGACCAGCACGAAGGGCGCGAAGGCCACATACCAGATCCATTTTATCGTTTTCGGGCCGATGCCCGCTCTTTTCGGTTGCGACATACGGAGAGATAATTTTCGGCAAAGTTACGAAAAAAATTCAGAACGGGAGACCCACCGCTGCGGCAATCCATACCCCGCCGCTCGAAGGATGGTAACACGAAAGCTTGAGGGTCGAGGTGGCCGCCTCGGGCTGACGGAACAGGTTGAAGTCGAAGAGCAGGTCGCCGCCGAAGGAGCCGATGCGCCGCCACTCCAGACCCGCCCCCGCAGGACGGCGGAACTGGGCGTAGTCGCCGCCGAGGTTCAGGCGGATGCGCTTGATGTAGAGAATCGACGGGATGCCGCCCTCGGGGTAGCACAACGGCAGCTGGTAGTCGAGCGACAGGGCCGTATAGCTATTCGAGACGATCTCCGAGGAGGTGAACCCGTGGGGAATGAGCTGCGTGGACTTGTAGCTCAACGGTGCATAGCCCGCCGGAAACTTGTAACCGCCCACGGAGGTCTGGAAGGTCGTTTCGAGCAGGATCGAATGGTGGCGGGCGACGCCCGGGAGATAGCTCCGGCCGTAGAACGAGATGAGGTTGCTGAAGTCGGCGTTGAGCGGATCGAACGTATAGGAGGCGTTCAGGGCATAGCCCCAGCGGGGCGCGAAATCGCGGTGCGCAAGGCGCACCTGATCCGAGAATCCGGCACCGAACGAAAGCTTGTGCAGGCCCTCCCTGAAACCGACACGCTCGATATTGTGGATATTACCCTCCTTCCACTCGATCTTGTTCAGGTCGGCGACCATGCCGTTCGAATAGTTCCAGCCGGCCGAAAGCGAAAGCTGCCGCGTATGGTATCCCCGCTGGAAGACGAGCGGCAGTGTCGTGGTAAGGCCTACGGAGTAGTACTTCTCGGGCGCGGGATGCGACTGGTAGACGGGGTTTCCGGTCTCTGGATCGTACGAAACGAGCGAATAGAAGATCTGGTTGCCGCCGTATGAGGCGTCCAGGTCGAAGCGCAGGCCCAGGCCGAAATAGCGCACGCCGAGATTCAGCAGCGAGCCCTCACGGTGGTTCCATCCGTAGGAGGCGTAGGCCTCGGCACTCGACAGCAGGTTCTGCGACATGAGCGTAAAGCCGACATTCACGTCGATGGCACGCTCGTCCGAGATCGAGAAGGGGTTGAATGCCAGCGGCATCCAGCTGTGGACATTCACCAGGTTGGGGACCTTGCGGTAACGTTTCGCACGGAAATGTTCCCGCTGTTCGGCGGCATCCTGCGCCGTGAAGCGCACCGTATCGAGATTGGGCACCTCCCAGCGCCGCCGCGGGGGATTCACCAGATCGACCGGAAGCGCGGCGGGTGCCACGGGAATGCGGAGGCTGTCGGACGGCTGGTGCGTTATGCGGTATCCCAGCCGGTCGTAGGTCGTCAGCAGCAGCTCCCGGCCGGCCGGCGCGGGGTCGAATGACCCGTATTCGGAGACCGAAAGGCGGAACTCCCGCCGGGCGACGAGGTCGTAGCCGTGCACCTCGTCCTTGCCCGAGGCGATCGAACCGTAGTAGAGCATGCCGCCGCCGGCCCGCAGGTCCGACAGGGTGATATAGGCCCCCTGCGTTACGGGATGCAGTCCCTCGACATCGATCCGCGCGATCCACATGCCCGAATCGTCCGTCAGGAGCACATACCACGCCCGCGTCAGGTCGTCCCAGGCCAGTCCGTGGACCTCCTTGTCGGCAGGAACCGCATAACGGGTCTCGGATGCATCGTCCCGCTGCTCGATGACCGTATAACGACCGTCAGGCGCATACTCGCCCCACCCCAGCGCCTCGGGCGTCGCCGTTGCGTAGAGCGTCTTGAAGTGTCCCGGGGCCGTCCGGGGACGCCCGTCGGCAAGGTCCATGAAACACAGGCGCGAATTGACCCGCTGCTCGAACAACAGCGACCGCCGGTATTCGGTCCACCAGACCCGCCCGCGGCTTATCGTCGGCCGCGTCGAGATCAGACCCGTATGGCAGATCACCTGCTCGCGCCCCGTGCGGCGGTCGATCCGCACGAAACGCGACGGTCGGCCCAGGTCGCTCTTCACGGCCAGCACGGCCGTGTCGCCCAGCGCCAGGGGCCACTCGTAGGTCGTATGGTTTCCGGCAGGCAGCGGTGTGAGTGTCGCGGCGCTGTCGCCCGTGCGGGGCAGCGAATCCCAGAAGCGCTGCAGATGGTCGAACGTCTCGCGGAAAAGCCGGTTCACGCTCGTATCGTAGTATTTGCGCAGGCCGAAATGCGTCGTCAGAATCACATAAGGATTGCGGACGCTGTAGTGCACGACCTTGTCCCAGACATTTTCGTCGTAACGGTCATAGGCGTAGGTACAGAGCTGGTACCCCAGTTCGTAATGGTCGGGAATGTAGTCGCGGTAGGAGCCGCAGAACCATTTGTCCGTATTGCGGCGGTCGCGCGTATCGCGGCGGTTGCGCCCGACGCGGCCCATGGCGCGGTAACCCAGCGTGAAGGAGGGTTGCAGGCCGCGTCCGTAGGAGGACATCATCGTCTCGGACATTACGGCATCGCCCTCAAGGGCCCACAGGGGCATGAAGAGCAGTCCGACGGTCGAGCCTTGCTCGCCCGTCAGGTAACTCAACACGCGGATCAGACCCCGGTTGAGGTTGTTGTACTGCACGGCATGGCGGTACTCGTGGGCCACGAGCTGCTTGTACCACGGCATCGAATAGGAGTCGATGGCCGGCGAGGTGAGGAACTCCACACGCTTCGGAAGGTACATGACCAAACCGTTCGACTCGAAGTTCTCGGGATGCATCACGAAGGGGATGCGCATCGGCCCGTAGCGGAATCCGTAGCCGATCGAAGGCTGCACCGTGCGGATGTAGAAGAGCGTGCGCGCAGCCAGCGGGGCGGCCGTATCGGGGTAGATCATCCGCACGTCGGGCGTACGGGTCGTGGACCACTTCATCGGTGCATCCGCACCCCAGGTATAGTACTGCGCCGCGGCGCGCCGCACTCCGAAGAGCAGGCACACCGTCGCCGCCGCCAGGATAAGCAGATGCCTTTTCACCTTACGAACCCGCCTTTTTGCAGCCGTAGCCGGCCCTGGTGAGTATCTCGACAACCCGGTCGCGGTGGTCGCCCTGGATGAGGATATCTCCCTCTTTCGCGGCGCCGCCGACGCCGCAGCGCGTCTTCAGCAGCCGCGCCAGCTCCGCAAGGTCGGCCTCGCGCCCCACGAAGCCCCGCACGATCGTTACGACCTTGCCCGCCCGCTGCTTGCGGTCGAGCCATACGCGCAGCTGCTGCCGCGCCGCCGGCAGCGTTTCGGCCTCCTCGGGCTCGTCGGTCCGGTATTCGAAATCGGGGTTGGTCGAATAGACCATCCCGAGACGCGATTTCCAATCGTTGTCCGCCATGGTGTCGTTGTTCAAAAAGCAGGAATTAAACGCCGATACGGCGCCGTTATTTTGCACAAAAATACGAAAATATTTATCTTTGTTCTATCATGGCTGCCAAGATTCGTGAAAAACTCCGCCGCCTCAACCCTTTCGGGCGGACGGCGTCGAAAGCAGATGAACTCCCGGAGCCCCTGCCGGCCAATCCCGACCAGCGGCTCGTGCGGGTCTACGTCGAAGGCTACGAGGATGTGGCCTTCTGGCGCGGCATCTTCGACCATTTCCAGAATCCCTGGCTGCGTTTCGAGATCTCGGTACCCGACCGCGGCGACCTTCCGAAAGGCAAGAAGGTGCTGCTGGGGGCCATTCCCCGCTCGTCGGATGAGTTGCTGCTGTGCGTCGATTCGGACTTCGACTACCTCTTCGCCGGGCGCACCGAGCAGTCGAAGGAGGTCCTCGGGGCGAAATACATGTTCCACACCTACGCCTACGCCACCGAGAACTACCTCTGCTACGCCCCCTCGCTGCACAACGTCTGCGTGAAGGCCACCAAGAACGACACGCACATCTTCGACTTCGTGCGCTTCATGCACGCATACTCCTGCACGATCTACCCGCTCTTCCTCTGGTACGCCTTCTCGGCGCAGCGATCGACGGAGAATGTCTTTCCGCTCGCCGACTTCAAGCAGTCGGTGCGCATCGGCTACCTCGACCTCGAAGAAAACGGCGACCGCACGATCGCCTGGCTGCGGCGCAATGTCGAGAAGCGCGAGCAGCTGCTGCGCCAGCGCAACGCGAAGATGATCGAACCGATGCAGGAGTTCGAGGAGCAACTCCGCGGCCGCGGGCTCAAGCCCGAGAATACCTACCTCTTCATGCACGGCCATACGCTCATGGACAACGTGGTGATGGTGCTGCTCAACACCGTCTGCGAGAAGCTCCGCGAGATGTCCATCGCCCGCATCACGGCCTCCGAGAAGCGGGGCGTGGCCCTCAAGAACGAGATGTCGAACTACACCAACTCGCTGCGGTCGATCCGCGACGTGCTGCTCGACAACGAGAACTACACCACCTGTCCGCTCTACCGGCGGCTCCAGCGCGACATCGAGCGCTACATCGTCCGCACGATCCTCGAAATGCGCCGCCGCGGCGAACTCCGCGACCAGTCGGTCGTCTCGGTTCTCCACCACCTGCGGCAGGGACAGTAATTTCCTCCGACACGGGACAAGCCGCGATCCCGGCATTGTCTCTTTCCCGCTGAAATACGGCGGGCGCCCCTCCCCGAGGAGAAGCGCCCGTACAATCTCGTTTCAAAGTGTCGGTTACAGCCAGACCACCTCCGAAGCCATCGTTTCGGGATCGGTCGTCCGGTCGAAGAAACGGTCGCCGTCCACGCCGCTCATCCACGGTATGCCGCCCAGGCCCAGGTCGTCGCCGATGCGCGACGCCTCGCAGTAGACGCCCCGGCCCCGCGACTTGTCGTAAATGCCGAAATAGCGCTTCTCGCCGGCACCGAAGCGCACATACATCCGGTCGGCGGTCTCGAGCAGGTCGTAATACTGCACGAAGGGGGATTTCCGCCACGTCTCCCGGAAATCCGCCCAGTCCCAGGCATAGGAGACGGGAGCGAAGGCATGGTTTTCGAAGCGCAGCTCGCCGATCCGGGGTTCGCTCCCGGGAGCGGAGAAAAACTCGGGCTGGAACTGGTGGTGGGCCATCACCCCGCCGGGTGCGTCGTGGAAAAGGGTCAGCACCTGCCACGCCCCGCTGTAACGGTCCAGCTGCTCCACGGGTGTCGCCTGTCCGAGCAGCGTCCCGTCGGGCCGCGTCGTAACAAGCGTTTCGAAGGGCTCCGTATTCCGGCCCGCCGCGGAGAGATACCACACGAAGTTTCCGGCGCGGTCGATATGGGTGAACAGCGCGTTGAACGGATAGGGGGTATCGCCGCAAAAGGTCCGTTCAGGAAGCAGATAGGTCAATATCCGGCGCGTGGCCCCGTCGAAGACATACAGGGTGTCTGCCCCGGGGCTTACGAGTGCATTCATCGGGATGACATACTCCCCCGGACCGCGCCCGACCCGTCCGACAGGTCCGATATAGCGGCCGTTCTCGCCGAAGAGCCAGACGCCCTGCCCCGCTCCGAACGGTTCACACACGACCGGCCGAACAGCCGGCAAGAAAAAGGGTTCCCACAAGGAACCCGTTTCGCACAAAAGAGAAAAGGGGCTTCATTTTTCAATTTAGACAATCAACGCTCCGCCCTGCAAAACAGTACAGCAATAATTTCAGCGGTTCATTCCAAATTTAGACATTATCCGGCAAAAACACAAACCTCTTTTCCTGAAAAGCACGACCGTTCTCACATGATACGCACGGCAGTATCCGAAGCCTGCCGGATGAAGGACTGCGGACCGATGGTGCAGCGACGCTTCATTTCGAACCTATGGCCGCACACGGGAGCATTCCGACAAAATGCAGGCAACCGCCAGGGTCTCCGTTTCCGGACAACAGAAAGGGACGGAACCCCGTCAAAGGTTCCGTCCCCTGTCTTTTGCGGCGGCCGCTGCAGCCGGGATCCCCTATGCCCGGCCCAGACAGCCTCCGTCTGCCTATTCGGCTGCCGGGAGGTAGATCACCTCACCCAGCGAGGCGTTGTCGTTCTTGTGGAAGATCACCGTCTCGATGCTGGCGGCATCCTGCGTGGCCACGCCCCAGGTGTTGCCCTGCGCATAGACCGTCATGGGCGAGTTGTTGTAGAGGTCGTAGAGCACACCGCCGTTGCCGTTGTCGGCAAGAACGTTGCCGCCCGGGTTGTTCTCCTCGCCCGAGGCCGTGTTACCCATGTTCACCTCGGGGCCTTTGCCGCCCGAGACATTGCCGATTACCGTAACGCCCCACAAGTGGCCCTTGATCGTATTGCCCTGCATGTAAACCTTCTGGCCACCGGCGGAGTTGTAGATGCTCACACCGCTGCCGCCGTTCATCGGGTTCGAATCCCACTTGTTGTCGATCAGCTCGTTGCCGATGATGCGCACGTCCATCGTGCCGTTGGTGGTGATGCCGTAGCGGCAGTCGCTCACCTTGTTATTCTCGATGAGCACCTTGTTCGCACCGCTTATACCCAGCATGTTGGCCACGGCGATACCGCCGTTCATGGTTACCTCGCCCGGACCGATCACCGTGTTGCCCGTGATCTCGAGCTGTCCGTCGCCGGGAACCGTTACGTTGATCTGCGGACGGTTGCGCGTATTGTTGGAGTTCTTGTAGAGGTAATTGTCGCGGAAAAGAAGCGCGGAGGCGACATTCGCACCGCCCGAAATGGCCGGCATGCCGTTTTCACGGAACTCGCAATTCTCGACCGTGGTCAGGCCGCTGCCGCCGAGGTTGATCGACGAATAGCTGCTCCTCACACCCGTGAAAAGGCACTTCTCGATCGTAAGGTCGGCCGTACCGTAGTAACGGATCGGGCAGTTGTCGATCTCCATGTTGCAGATCTTGCCGCCGCCCTTCACGTCGCCCGTGAAATAAAGCGGCTTGGGGGTCGATTCGGCATCAACGGGCTGGATGCGTGCCTTGGTCGCAGGGCAGAACTCGACCATGCCCTCGATACGCAGCTCCACACCGTCGGCAATGCTCACCACGTCGCCGTCGGCAATCGCGAGCACGTCGGCCTCATCGATCGTCATGCTGGCGGAGACGGTATAGGCACCCTCGCCGCCCGTTACGCCCGAACCGGGCAGCGCAACCAGGTCGGCAAAACTGTAGGTACGTCCCTGACCGTCGGTGGTGAAGCGGTCGGTTACCTCAAAGGTCATGTCGCAGCGGAGTTTGCCATAGGTACCCGTTATGGTGGCCTCACCCTCCTCGACGGCCGTTACCACGCCCTGCTGATCGACCGATACGATTTCCGGATTGGAGGAGCTCCACACCAGGGACGGCAGGTAGGCATCCTCCGGCTCGACCTTGACGGAGAGCGTCAGTTTCTGCCCCATGACCAGGCGGCTCTGCGGAGCGACGATCTCCAGCGACGTCGGCTCGATCGGAGCCTGCTGCACGACGGTTACCACCGCCTCGGCGGTGCCATCGACCGTGCGGATCGTTACCGCCGCACTGCGCTCGGCACCGAAGTTCGCCTCGGAGGGGGTCAGCGTAAGAGTTGCCGTACCGGCCTCGCCCTTGAGAGGCGATACGCTCACCCAGCCGTCGGCGGGAACCTCGACCGTCCAGTCGCGGTTCGAGGTAAAGCTCACCTCGCGGGGCTCCAGATCATTGTACGGAAGGGTAATGGTCGAACCGGCAGCATCGATCTCGATGCGTGCGGATTCAACGGGGTCGTCATCGGAACAGGCGACCGTAAGAAGCGGCAGTACCAAGGCAAGTACTCCCCAGAGACTCAAATAACCTAACCTTTTCATAACTATAAGAATTTAATTTTGATGGGGGATCAAATGGGGGCTTTGTGAACAGAGAATCAGCTGCATCGGCGGACGATGCGCACGGTGGCCTGCGTGGCCTGCCGGATGAAGACCTGCCGTCCGATGGCATAGCGCCGCCACAGCTCGGGCGTATAGCCCCGGATGGTCAGCAGCTCCATGCGGTCGGTCTTCATCACGTCGAAACCCGCCTGGCGCAACGCGCCGACCGCCTCGTCGATATGCCACGAGTTATCGACACAGAGGCTCAGATTGACGGCCGAGTTGTGGATCAGGTTGGTCTTCACGCGGAAACGTTCGAGCAGCGAGAAGATCGTGGCGAATTTCTCCTCGAGCACGAACGAAAAATCGCGCGAGCGGATCGTCAGCAGCACCTGGTCCTTCTTCAGGATCAGGATCGGCACATCCACGGGCGCCGACATGCCGCGGATCACCGTACCCGGCTTCCGCTTGTCGCCGAAAGGCCGCACATAGAGCGGAATATTCTTGTTCTGCAGCGGCTTGATCGTCTTCGGGTGGATGATCTGCGCACCGCTGTAGGCCAGTTCGATCGTATCGAGGTAGTTCAGCTCGGCGATCTGCACGGCATCGGGGAAGATCTTCGGATCGGCATTCAGGATGCCGTCCACATCTTTCCACACCGACATCGACTCGGCATCGAGGATATTGGCCACCACGGCGGCCGAATAGTCCGAGCCCTCGCGGCCGAGCGTTGTCGTCGTGCCGTCGGGGGCCCCGCCGATAAAGCCCTGCCCTACGAAAATCGTCTCCGGGCAACCGGCCAGCGCCTCCTTGAGCCGCGGCGCCGAAGCCTCGATATCGACCCCGGCATCCTTGTGGCGCTGTTCGGTGAGGAAGCAGCGGCGCATGTCGATCCAACGGTTCGGGACCCCGGCGTAATTGAGGTATTCGGAGATGATCGTCGTCGAGACCAGCTCGCCGTAGGCGACAATGCGGTCGTACCACAACTCCGCGTCGCAGGCCGCATAGCCCGTGCCCTCGGCGACCTGCTCCAGCTCGCCGAAGAGCCGCTCGACCGCGTCGAGCCGTTTGGGACCGCGCCACAAGTCCTCGATGATCGCCGCATGGTATTCGCGCAATGCGGCGATTTCGGCCCGCGCCTCCTCGGGAGCCTGACGCTGCACGGCCGTAAAGACCCGTTCGAGGGCATTCGTCGTCTTGCCCATCGCCGAAACGATGATGAAGAGGTGCTGCTCCTCGTCGATGATCTTGCGCAGGTTTCTCACGCCGTCGGCATTCCGCACCGAGGCACCGCCGAATTTATAGACTTTCATAGATCGGATTTCGTTTGCTTGTTTTCGTATATTGCTTGCCGGCTACTCCGCCTCCGCAACGGGACGGTAGGGTACGCCGATGTTCTGGAAGAGGAAGGCATACATGTCGGTCGCCTCGTCGATGCGCTTCGAGGTGGGCTTGCCGGCGCCGTGGCCCGCCTTCGACTCGATGCGGATCAGCACCGGCGCATCGCCCCCCTGGCAATGCTGCAGCTGTGCGGCGAACTTGAACGAGTGGGCCGGGACGACGCGGTCGTCGTGGTCGGCCGTCATTACGAGCGTCGCGGGATACTTCACGCCCTCCCTGAGGTTATGCAGCGGGGAGTATTTGTAGATGTAGCCGAACTGCTCCTCATCCTCCGAGGTGCCGTACTCCACGGCCCAGCCCCAGCCGATCGTGAACTTGTGGTAGCGCAGCATATCCAGCACGCCGACCTGCGGCAGGCAGACGGCATAGAGATCGGGGCGCTGCACCTCGCAGGCGCCGACCAGCAGGCCGCCGTTCGAGCCGCCGTTGATCGCCAGCCGCTCCGTCGAGGTATATTTTTCGGCGATCAGGTATTCGGCCGCCGCAATGAAGTCGTCGAAGACGTTCTGCTTGTTCTCCAGCATGCCGGCCCGATGCCACGCCTCGCCGTACTCCAGGCCGCCGCGCAGGTTGGCCACGCAGTAGACGCCGCCCTGCTCGACGAACATCAGCGCCGCGGGGCTGAAGCCGGGCGTCATGCTGATCTGGAAGCCTCCGTAGCCGTAAAGCAGGCAGGGATTCTTGCCGTCGAGTTTCATATCCTTGCGGCGGGTAATGAACATCGGCACCTGGGTACCGTCCTTCGAGGGGTAGAAGACCTGCTCGGTGATGAAGAGCGACGGGTCGAAACGCACCTCGGGCGCCTTGTAGAGCGTCGAGACGCCCGTAGCGATGTCGTAGCGGTAGATCGTCGCGGGCGAGGTGTAGTTCGTCAGCGTATAGTAAAGTTCCGTATCCTCCTTCTCGCCGTCGAAGCCCCCGACGGAGCCGATGGCCGGCAGCGCCACCTCACGAACGAGCTTTCCGTCGTAGTCGTACTGGGCGATCTGGCTCTGCGCATCCTTGAGATACTGCGCAAACAGGTAGCCGCCGGCCGTGCCGACCCCCTCGAGCAGATTCCGGTCATGCTCGGGAATCACCACCTCGTCCTTCGAGGGATCGTTCAGGTCGATGCGCCGCAGCGCGTAGTTCGAGGCGCCGCGGTTGGTTACATAGTAGAGCCATCCGTCGCGGACCGTTACCACGCCGTAGTCGGCGTCGAAGCCCGGCAGCAGCGTCCGGAAACGCTTCCCGGAACTCTTCCGGAAGAGCACCTCCGTGCCGGAGGTTCCGTCCGATGCCAGAACGAAAAGCCACTCGCCGTCCTCGCTCGGCCAGGCCCAGAAGTAACGCAGCGGGTGGGCCGGATCCTCATAGACGAGCCGGTCGGCCGACTGCGGCGTGCCGATACGGTGGTAATAGATCTTCTGGAACTGGTTCTGCTCGGAGTAGACGCCCCCCTTCGGTGCGTCATAGGCGCTGTAATAGAAACCTTCGGAGTCGGGAGCCCACTGCGCCCCGGAATTCTTCACCCAGTTGATGCGGTCTTCGGTCAGCTGTCCCGTGGCGGTATCCACCACGCGTATCTCGACCCAGTCCGAGCCCGATGCCGCTGCGGCATAGGCCAGATAGCAGCCGTCCTTCGAGAAGGAGGCGGCGGCCAGGGCCACCGTGCCGTCCTCGGAGAGGCTGTTGGGATCGAGGAAGACCTCGCCCGCCTCGCCGGGCGCCTTCGTGCGGTAGAGCACCGACTGGTTCTGCAGCCCGTCGTTGTAATAGTAGTACCACCAGTCGCCGTGCTTGGCGGGAGCCCCCTCCTTGGGATAGTTCCACAGCTGGGTGAGGCGCTCGCGGATCGCATCGCGGAAGGGGATCTGCGCAAGGTAGTCCTCCGTTACGGCATTCTCGGCCTCGACCCACGCGGCCGTAGCCTCCGAGCGGTCGTCCTCGAGCCAGCGGTAGGGATCGGCGACCTCCGTGCCGAAATAGTTCTCCACGACCTCGCCGCGCTCGGTCTCGGGATAGGGCTGAAGTTTGATCTGCTTCATATGGTTGCAACTTGCCAGCACCGCGGCTGCTCCCAGCAGCACGATGCCTCTACTCGAACGTTGTTTCATAAAACGACATTTTGAGGATGATGTGGCAAAGTTAAGAAAAATCGCAGAATTTCCGTACCTTTGACCGCAACAAGCGATCCGCCCCGCAGCCGGGACCGCCGCAAAGGCCCTTCCGGACGGGCGGAGACGGAAACGAAAATACGGGAAACCATGTACGAAGAACTCAAGACAATAATCGAAAAGGCATGGGAGGAGCGCTCCCTGCTGCAGCAGGCCCCGACGCAGGAGGCCGTGCGCGAAGTGATCGAACTCGTGGACAAGGGCCGGCTGCGTACGGCCGAGCCGCTCGACGAAGAGAAGAGCGAGTGGCGCGTGAACGAATGGGTCAAGAAAGCCGTGATCCTCTACTTCCCGATGCAGCCCATGCGGCGCATGGAGGCCGGCGAACTCGAGTGGTACGACAAGATGGAGCTCAAGCACGGCTACGAGGAGCTGGGCGTGCGCGTCGTGCCCCACGCCGTGGCACGCTACGGCGCCTACATCGCCCCGGGGGCGATTCTCATGCCCTCGTATGTCAATATCGGCGCCTACGTCGATACGGGCACGCTGGTCGATACCTGGGCCACGGTCGGTTCGTGCGCGCAGATCGGGAGCCATGTCCACCTCTCGGGCGGCGTGGGCATCGGCGGCGTGCTGGAGCCCGTGCAGGCCGCACCGGTCATCATCGAGGACCACTGTTTCATCGGCTCGCGCTCGATCGTCGTCGAGGGGGCGCACGTCTGCCGCGAGGCGGTGCTCGGATCGAACACCGTGATCACCGGCTCGACGCACATCATCGACGTTACGGGGCCCGAACCGGTAACCTACAAGGGCTACGTCCCGCCCCGCGCGGTGGTCGTCCCGGGAAGCTACCGCAAGCAGTTCCCCGCGGGCGAATACAGCGTCTCGTGCGCGCTGATCATCGGCCGCCGCAAGGAATCCACCGACAAGAAAACCTCGTTGAACGACGCCCTGCGCGATTTCGGCGTCTCGGCATAACCGCATACGGGCATGATCTACCGCATCGAAGAGACCACCTCGACCAACGACAACGCCAAACTCCCCGAATACGGCCACGACGACATCATCTGGGCCGAGCGGCAGACCGCCGGCCGCGGACAACGAGGCCACACCTGGATCAGCCGCGCGGAGGAGAGCCTCACCTTCTCGCACATCCTCACGCCGACGTTCCTGCCCGTCGCCGAGCAGTTCCGCCTCGTCGAGTTGGTGGCGCTGGCCCTGACGGACAGTTTCGACGAGTTCGGCATCGACACACGCGTCAAATGGACGAACGACATCTATGTCGGCGACCGCAAGATGGTCGGCATCCTCATCGAACACAGCTACTCGGGGCCGACACTCGCCCGCACGATCCTCGGCACGGGCATCAACGTCAATCAGACGGAGTTCGACCCCGCGCTGCCCAACCCGATTTCGATGGCCCAGGCCGCCGGCCGGCGGTTCGACCGGGAGGAGGTGCTCGAAACCTACCGCCGCCACGCCGCACGCCGCTACGCGCAGCTCGAACGGGGCGAATACGCCGCACTCGAGGAGGAGTACCGCCGGCGGATGTACCGCCTGGGCGAGCGGCATCCGTTCCGACGGGCCGACGGCACGCTCTTCGAGGCCGTGATCGAGGGGGTGCGCCCCACGGGCGAGCTGCTCCTGCGCCACGACGACGGGACGCTCCGCGGGTACCTCTTCCGCGAGGTGGAGTTCGTCATCGAGGGACGCGACCGCTGAACGGCGCGGCCGCCGCATGCCGCCGCCGGAAAAAAGTGCCGGAAAGTGTTGTGCATGCGAAAATAACGACTATCTTTGCATAACGAAATCATAAAACGCAATACCATGAACGTACCTGCCAATCTGAAATACTCGAACGACCACGAGTGGTGCCGTGTCGAGGGAGACGTAGCCGTTATCGGCATCACCGACTTTGCCCAGAGCCAGCTGGGCGACATCGTCTTCGTGGACGTGCCGACCGTCGGCGAGACACTCGCCGCAGGCGAGGTCTTCGGATCGATCGAGGCCGTGAAGACCGTCAGCGACGCCTTCCTTCCGGTCGGCGGCGAGGTGGTGGAGTTCAACGAGGCCGTGGATGCCGACCCCTCCATCGTAAACAAGGACGCCTACGGCGAAGGATGGCTCATCAAGGTCCGCATGAGCGATCCCGCGGAGTACGACGCCCTGCTGACACCCGAGCAGTATACGGAGCTGATCGGTTAATCCGGTGCGGTCCCGACAACGTCAAGGCAGCCTGCTCGTGCAGGCTGCCTTTTGTTTCACCTCCCCCGAAACGACCGCCGGAACCCTGTACATACAAAAACCGGGACCGCCTCGGCAGCCCCGGATTCGGGAAGGCGGTGGAGGTCATCCGACAACGCCCCGCCTTCGTATGTACTGTCGCCGCGCCGATGCGGCCGATGCATTAGATACTGATATCGAGGATCTCGAAGTGGATCGTGCCGGCCGGGACCTCGACGTCCACGCAGTCGCCCTTCTTGTGGCCGAGCAGCGCCTTGGCGATCGGCGTACCGATGGCCAGCTTGCCCTCGCGCAGATTGGCTTCGTGTTCGGCGACGATCGTATAGACCATCTGCTTCTTGGTATTGTGATTCATCAGCGTAACCTTGCTCAGGATCTGCACCTTGCTCTTGTCGATCTTCGACTCGTCGATGACCCGTGCATTGGCGATCGTATCCTCCAGCTTGGCGATACGCATCTCCAGCAGACCCTGCGCCTCCCGGGCAGCGTCGTACTCCGCGTTCTCCGAAAGGTCGCCCTTGTCGCGCGCTTCAGCGATCGCCGCCGAAATCGCCGGACGCTCGACGGAACGCATGTGGTCGAGTTCGTCCTTGAGTTTCTTGTAACCCTCCGCTGTCAGATAAATAATCTCTTTTGCCATAAAAAAACATAAAAAATAAAGAATCCTGACCTGCGAAGGCCAGAACCCTGTTGCTTTGTAGAAGCAAAGATACGAAGCAAATTCCATATTTCCAAATCTTTTTTCGGATTCGGACCGGACGGCGCCCGGCAACTCCGGCAAAACTGCAGCCGCCGGAGCTACCGCCGAAAAGGCCCTGCACGGCATCGTGCACACCCGTTCATGCGGTCCGCGCTCCGAAGCACAGGCCCGGAGGAAAAGCCGGATCCGCAGGCAATAATTTTTTTTGCAAATCGTTAATTTATGCGTAACTTTGCGCGATAAAGCGCCGTAAAAGATTCATCGATGAAGCAGAAATTCTTATATGCCGTATGCGGGGCGGTCGTGGCCGTCGCCCTTGTCGGGTGTTCCGGAATCAATGCCCTGCTCAAAAGCGGGCAACCCGAACTGATCTACAGCAAGGCGCTGGAGTACTACAAGATCGGTAAGTGGCAGCGGGCTTCCACCCTCTTCGAAGGCGTGCAGCCCTACTACACGGGAACCTCGCGCGAGGACAGCATCTCGTTCTACAACGCGCACTGCAAATTCAAGAATCGCGACTACGACGCGGCATCGACCCTGCTCGATGAATTCCGCCGCAAGTTCGGCCGCAGCGTCTTCATCGAGGATGCCGAAGGCATGTACGCCCTCTGCTACTACTACCTTGCACCGGGGCCCACACGCGACCAGACAATGACCGGGCAGGCCATCATGGCCATCAACGAGTTCATCGCCCGCTACCCGCAGAGCGACCAGATCGAGAATTTCCGGAAGATCAACGAGGAACTCAACGGGCGGCTGCACGAAAAGGCCTACCTGAACGCATATACCTATTATAAGATCGGACGCTACAAGTCCGCCATCGTCGCGCTGAAGAATGCCCTGAAGCAATACCCCGACACCGAGCACCGCGAGGAGATGATGTATCTGATCGTCGATTCGGGCTACCGCCTGGCAAGCAACTCGGTCATCGAGAAGCAGACGGACCGCTACCTGGACATGCTCGACTCCTACCTCTCGTTCCGCGAGGAGTTCCCCGAGTCGAAGTACCTCAAGGAGCTGGACCGCATGGCGCAGCACGCCCGCGACTACCTGGACCGCAATAACAAGGACAACAACGAAGAATAGAGATGGAAATCAAGAAGAACATCCCCAACAACACCATCACGCGCAAGCTGGTGGATCTGGACAAGGAGACCGGCAACATCTACGAGAGCGTGAACATCATCGCGCGCCGCGCCAACCAGATCGCCACGGAACTCAAGACCGAGCTCAACCGCAAGCTCGCCGATTTCTCGTCGCCTACGGATACGATGGAGGAGACCTTCGAAAACCGGGAGCAGATCGAGATCTCGCGCTACTACGAGCGGCTGCCCAAACCGGTCATTATCGCCACCGAGGAGTTCATCGACCATGAACTGCTCTACAAGGAGGGCAAGGACGGCGAGATGAAGGAGATCTAACCGACGACACACGATGGCTTCCGACATTACGGCCCTTCCGCTCGAAGGACGCCGCATCCTGCTGGGCATCACGGGTAGCATAGCAGCCTACAAGGCGGCTGTGCTTTGTCGTTTATTGAAGTGCGCGGGTGCCGAGGTCCGGGTGGTGATGACACCCCTGGCCAAACAGTTCATCACGCCGCTGACGATGGCCACGCTCTCGAAGAATCCCATTCTGGTGGAATTCTTCGATCCGGAAAACGGCGCCTGGAACTCGCACATCTCACTGGGCGAGTGGGCCGACTGTTATCTGATCGCCCCGGCGACGGCCAACACGCTGGCCAAGATGGCCGCAGGCATCGCCGACAACCTGCTGCTGACGACCTATCTCTCGGCACGCTGTCCGGTGGTCGTGGCTCCGGCCATGGACCTCGACATGTATGCCCACGAGACGACGCAGCAGAATCTCCGCACGCTCCGCACACGCGGCGTGGAGATCATCGAGCCCGCAGAGGGCGAGCTGGCAAGCGGTCTGCGGGGCAAGGGCCGCATGGCCGAACCCGAGCAGATCACGGCCTTCGTGGCGGAGCTGCTCGACGAAAAAAAAAAGAGCCTCGCGGGTAAACGGATGATCGTTACGGCCGGGGCGACGATCGAGGCCATCGACCCCGTGCGGTTCATCTCGAACCATTCGTCGGGCAAGATGGGCTACGCCATCGCCGGGGAACTGGCGGCACGCGGTGCCGAAGTTACGCTCATCACGGGCCGCACGGCCCTCTCTACGCCGCGGGGCGTCCGCCGCGTGGAGGTGCTCTCCGCCGCGGAGATGTACACGGAGGCCGTACGGGCCTATGCGGAGGCCGACGGCGGGGTGATGTGCGCCGCCGTGGCGGACTACACGCCCGCGGAGGTCGCACAAACCAAGATCAAGAAACACGACGGCGGGATGACCATCACGCTGCGCCGCTCGCAGGACATCGCCGCCGAGCTGGGCCGCCAAAAGGGCGACCGCCTGCTCGTGGGTTTCGCCCTTGAGACCGACGACGAAGAGGTCCATGCCGAGGAGAAGCTCCGCAGGAAGAACTTCGACTTCATCGTCCTCAACTCGCTGCGCGATGCGGGTGCGGGATTCCGCGGCGACACGAACAAGGTAACGTTCATCGACCGCGCGGGCCGCGAGGAGCTGCCCCTGCTCTCCAAGTGCGAGGTCGCCCGGCGCATCGCCGACAAAATCGAAACTTTCCTGAAATAAATCCGCCATGTTACGCCGTCTGTCGGTCGAAAATTACGCGCTCATCGACAAGCTCGAAATGGAGCTGGATCCCCGCCTGAACATCATCACGGGCGAGACGGGCGCCGGCAAATCGATCCTGCTGGGAGCCCTCGGGCTGCTGCTGGGCGGCAAGAACGACGGCACGGCCATGAAGGACGCGGCGCGCAACTGCACCGTCGAGGGAACCTTCCGCCTGGCGGGACTCGGTCTGGAGCCCTTCTTCGAGGAAAACGACCTCGACTATGCCGACGAGACGACTCTCACGCGCATCATCACCCCCGCGGGCAAGAGCCGCATGTTCGTGAACGACGTGCCCGTGTCGCTGGCGCAGATGCGCGAGCTGGGGAGCCGCCTGGTGGACATCCATTCGCAGCATCAGAACCTGATCCTCTCCTCGGAGGAGTTCCGCACGACGGCCATCGACACCGTGGCCGGCAACGGCGCGCTGCTCGAACGCTACGCGGCGCACTATGCCCGCTTCACGGAGCTGCAGCGCGAGGTTGCCGCCCTGCGCGAGGCAGCCGAGAAGGGGCGGCGCGACGAGGAGTGGCTGCGCTTCCTGGTCGAGGAACTCACGGCCGCCAACCTCCGCGCGGGCGAGCAGGCCGAAATCGAAGAGGAGCTCACCGTGCTGGAGCATGCCGACCGCATCGGGGAGACACTCACCGCACTGCGCAACGCCCTCGATGCCGACGAGACGGGCATCCTCGTCCAGCTCAAGGAGGCCGAAAACGCCCTTATGCACATCGGCGCCCACTACCCTGCGGCCGAAGAGTATGCCGCACGGCTGCGCTCGACACTCGAGGAGCTGAAAGATATCGGCGCCTCGGCTGCCGCGGAGAGCGAACGCATCGACGCCGACCCCGAACGGCTGGCCAAACTCTCGGCGCGGCTCGACGCGCTGATTGCCCTCCAGCAGAAATACCGCGTCGCGGACGAAGGGGAGCTCCTCGCGCTGCGCGACCGTTCGGCCGCACAACTTGCCGCCATCGTCCACGGCGACGAACGCATTGCCGAGGCCGAAGTTGCGCTTGAAACGGCCGCACAGGAGGCGCGCACGGCGGCCGACAAACTCCATGCGGCCCGCACAAAGGCCGCCGAAGGCTTTGCCGAACGGATCCTTGCAACCCTCGCACAGCTGGGCATGCCCGAAACCCGTTTCGAGGTGGAGATCACGGCCACCGGAACGCTCACCCGCACGGGCGGCGACAGCGTCCGTTTCCTCTTCACGGCCAACCGCGACCGCACGCCGCAGCCCGTCGAGCGGATTGCCTCGGGCGGCGAGCTCTCGCGCGTCATGCTCGCCCTGAAGGCGCTGTTGGCCGAACGCATGCAACTCCCGACGATCCTCTTCGACGAGATCGACACGGGCGTTTCGGGACGCATCGCCGACGCCATGGGCGAGATCATCGCCGCGCTCTCCGCCACGATGCAGGTCGTGGACATCACCCACCTGCCGCAGGTCGCCTCGAAGGGCGCCGCGCACTTCGTAGTCTACAAACGCGACGGGCACACCTCGATCACGCGGCTGACGGACGACGAGCGCATCACCGAGATCGCCAAGATGCTCTCCGGCTCGGAGATCACCGACGCGGCGATCGCCCAGGCCCGCATCCTGCTGGGCCGCACGAAGGAGCCGGCAGCAACCGCCGCCAAAGGACCGGCAGGCTCCGGCACGCTCTTCTGAACCGCCGCAGCCGCCCTTAATCCGTCATTAACCCATGGACCCGATTCTGCAACTTGCCGCCGAAAACCGGCAGCGTGCCCTCCGCCTCATCGAAGAGCTGCAGCTCTTCGAGACGTGGCGCGCGGCAGGAGCCGCACCCCATCTGGTGGGGTCGCTCCGCGCGGGGCTGCTGATGAAGCACCTCGACATCGACCTGCACGTCTACTCCCCGGCGCCGCTCCGCATCGAGGAGAGCTTCGCCGTCGTGGCCCGCATCGCCCGCCACCCCGGAGTCCGGGCGGTCGAATACGCCAACCGGCTCGACGCCGAGGACAACTGTCTCGAATGGCATGTGCAGTATGCGGACGAACGGGGTGCGCTCTGGCAGATCGACATGATCCACCTCCCGGAAGGGTCCCCCTGGGAGGGTTATTTCGAACGCGTGGCCGACCGCATCGCCGCCGTGCTGACCAACGAGACGCGCCGCGCCATCCTACAGTTGAAATACGAGACGCCCGACACGGAACACATTCCCGGCATTGCCTACTACATGGCCGTACTGCGCGACGGCGTCCGCAGCTACCCGGAGTTCTCGGCCTGGCGCAAGATACACCCCCTGACGGGAATTGTCGAGTGGATGCCCTGACGGATCGCACACGCGGTTCGTTTTTTTTGTGCCGGTTTACGTCTTTTCCCACGATCCGGCGTCTTATAATCGGACGCACATCCAAAAAAGACCCTTTTGAACCCATGATGAAAAGAACAGACACGCCCCAACCCAGCCGGATTGCCGAGGCGGTTACCGCCTACCACGCGGAGCTCTATCGCTTCGCGGCCCTGAGGACCGGTTCCCGAAGCGATGCCGAAGATATCGTACAGGAGACCTTTCTGAAGCTGCTGACCGCCTCGGGCGGGATCGCTCACCCCAGAGCCTATCTCTACCGCTGCGTGGCCAATGCCTGCTGCGATCTGAAACGCCGCCGTACGTTCTACGAACCGTTGAGAGCCGACCAGCCCCAGGACGATCCCGATCCCGCGCTGCGCGAGGAGGCCGAACGGCTCGCCGCACTACTCGACCGCATTCCGCCGGAACAGGCCGAAGTCATCCGCCTGCACACGTTCGCCTCACTGCGCTTTACGGAGATCGCCGAGATCCTCGACATCCCCGTTACCACGGTCAAATCGCGGTTCCAGTACGGAATCGAGAAGTTGAGAAACCGGTTGTAAACAAAAAAAACAGTTGCCATGAATTGCCACGAATTCCATAAAATGATTCCCGACCTGCTTGCCGGCACGCTCTCCCCGGAAGAACTTTCCGTCGCCCGCGAGCACCTCACGACCTGTCCCGCATGCGCCGAAGCTCTCCGCATGGCCCGGGAAACCCTCCGAAGCGTAACCCCTCGTTTCGAGCCCTCCGTTCCCGAAGGGTTGGAAGCCCGCCTGCTCGATGCGGTTCACCACCGGGCAACCGCCCCGCAGCCCCCCGTCCGCCGTGCCCCGCGCCGTCGGCTTGTCGGCCTCCTTTCGGGCATCGTATCGGCCGCCGCCGTGGTCATCGTGGCCCTCACATTCGGGCTCAACACGCCGGCCCGTGCCGCCCGCAACCGCCTCACGCAAGCCATCGCCTCGATGGAGGGCCTCCACAGCATCCGCATCGAACTGCGCATCCGCACCTCCGAAGCCGAGAATTTCGACTACATCGACCCCCTGGAGGAGTTCGTCCCCCACACGTTGGAAGCCATCTATACCCCCCGGCTTCTCTGGCGCGTCGAGAAACCCGGCCGCAAGGCCCTCTACGACGGCGAGCACACCTATCTCTGGTATGACTCGCTGAACGACGGCCTGATCCAGCCCTACACGCCCGACGCAATCGGGATGCTGAACCTGCTGATCGACCCGAGCCAGCTGCTCGAACTCGAACGGCAATTCACCAAAACGCATACCGGCGCCCGTTACGAACTGCACCGCAAGGCGGAGGTTCTCTACCTGAAGGTCATCAGCCCGGCACAGGGCGACTTCAGCCAAAGCGACCATGAGCGCAACACCTCGATCCTCGAGAGCAACACCCGCCGCGAATACCTTTTCGATGCCGAAAGCGGGCGGCTGCTGGAAGCCTGCGTAACGCTCCTTGCCGAAGAGGGGGAACGAACGTTGCTCGAGATCGGCCGCATCGAATACGACGCCCCGATCGACGCCCCGACCCTCACGGCCCTTCCCGAAGGAATTGCCTGGGAGTGTCCGGCGCAGGCCCTGCCGTCGGGCCGGCTGACCGGCATCGGCGCGGAGGAGGCCGCACGGCTGATCCTCGGAGCCTTTGCCACCTGGGACAACGAGATTCTCGACGAGGCGCTCCGCAACTACGGGACCCACGCCCGGGAGCTGCTCCAAAGCCGCTACTCCGGAGCCACGGCGGAGCGCCTCTCCGAACCCGTCCGCTCGGGCAAATACCCCGGATGGTTCATCCCCTGCACGCTGCGGATGGCCGACGGAAGCCGTGAAAAGATCCGCATGGCCCTGCGCAACGACAATCCGGAAAAGAGCTGGGTGATCGACGGAGGCCTCTAAATCCGCCGACCCACCGGACAAAAAATCCCCGGAAGCCGAAACTTCCGGGGATTTCGTTACAAATCCGTCCGCGAGGAGATTACATCATGCCCGCCCCCGGAATCAATCCCGGCACAAACCCAGATTCCGGCGATAGGCAGTCGGGGTCATGCCGGTCGTCATGCGGAACAGCCGGTTGAAATGCGACAGATTGTGGAAACCCGCCTCGGCGGCAACCTGCGCAACCGGCCGGTCGGTATGCATCAACCCGTTGCAGACCCGCGCCATGCGAAGCGCATTCGCATATTCAAAGACGGTGCGGCCCGTGCGCCGGCGGAAATAGCGGCACAGAGCTGCCGGCGACATGCCGGCCTGACAGGCAATCTCCCCGAGAGTCAGCTTCCGGCCGAGATTTCCGAGCAGGAAACGGTGCACCCGCCACAGCGGTTCATCCTCGCCGCAGGCCGCGGACCGGCACTCCACATCGGCATCGATACAGGAATAATCGCCGCTGCGACCCAGGAAATCGAGCAATTCGAAAAGAATGCAAACCCGGCCGACACCTTCCGACTCGTCGATCCGTTTCATGGCCGCAACGAAGGCCGCGACCTCCCGTCCGCCCGTGAAACGCACCCCGCTGCGGCTGCGCTCCAGCAAGGTATCGATCCACCGCAATTCGGAGAGGTCCGACAGATGCAGCGGAAACAGCCGCTGCGGGAAATAGAGCACCTCGCAGAGCGCTGACGCCCGTTCCGAGGCGGCACACAGATGCAGATGCGGGACACCTCCCCCGATAAGCGTCAGCGACCCGGGAGCATACGGGGAGACTCCTCCCCCCACGAACTCGACACCCGATCCGGAAATCACATGGATCAACTCATACTCCGTGTGGTAATGCAGCGGAGCCTCGAAAGCAAGCTCCGGCAGGTGGGCGACCGACCTGAGGTCGGTCGCCGGCACCATCCGATGAACGATTCCCTGTTTCATTTGACCCGTCGGCAAATAGAGCACTATTTTATGCAAATATACCACAAATTGCGGATTCCGGACCGCATTAAATTTGCCCTATCATAAAATACGACCTTCCCATGGAAAATGACACAAGAATCGAAGCCGAGGCAGTCCGCCGCGTAGAGGCTGCCGCCGAGGCGCTGCGCCGGGGATCGGGAATCCTGCTCACCGACGACGAAGACCGGGAGAACGAAGGGGACCTGATCTTTCCGGCCGAAAGCATCACCATCGCACAGATGGCCCGGCTGATCCGCTGCTGCAGCGGGATCGTCTGTCTCTGCATCACCGCCGAAAAAACCCGGAAGCTGGACCTGCCGCCCATGGTCCGGCACAACACCAACCGCCAGGGCACCAATTTCACGGTATCCGTCGAAGCGGCCGCGGGCATCACGACCGGCGTCTCGGCCGCAGACCGGATCGCAACGATCCGGGCCGCCATCGCACCGCACGCCCAGCCGCAGGACCTCGCCCGCCCGGGGCACCTCTTCCCGCTCGTCGCCCACGCGCAAGGAGTACTGGGCCGTCGCGGACATACGGAAGGCAGCGTCGATCTGATGCGCATCGCCGGAAGCGCGCCATGCGCCGTACTCTGCGAACTGACCCTGCCGGACGGCTCCATGGCCCGCAGACCCGAAGTGGAGGCCTTCGCCAGAGAATACGGCTATCCCGTCGTCTCAGTGGCCGATATTGTGCGCTACCGACTCCTCAAGGAGCAGTCATAACTCCCCTTCACACAAAAAATCCCCGGAAGCCGAAACTTCCGGGGATTTCGTTACAGATCCGTCTGTGCGGAGATTACATCATGCCGCCCATACCGCCGCCCGGCATGGCCGGAGCTGCCGGCTGCTCGGACTTCTTCTCGGCCAGGACGCACTCGGTCGTCAGGAACATCGAAGCGATCGATGCGGCGTTCTCCAGTGCGACACGCGACACCTTCGTCGGGTCGATGATACCGGCTGCAAGCAGATCCTCGTACTTGTCGTCGCGGGCATTGTAACCGAAGGCTCCCTCGCCCTCGCGCACCTTATTGACAACCACCGAGCCCTCACCGCCGGCGTTGGCCACGATCTGACGCAGCGGCTCCTCGATCGCACGCTTGACGATCTGGATACCCGTCGTCTGATCCTCGTTCTCACCCTTCATACCCTCGAGGGCCGAAGTAGCACGGATGTAGGCTACACCGCCACCCGGAACGATACCCTCCTCGACGGCAGCACGCGTTGCGGCGAGTGCATCGTCCACGCGGTCCTTCTTCTCCTTCATCTCGACCTCCGTAGCGGCGCCGACATAGAGCACGGCCACACCGCCCGAGAGCTTGGCCAGACGCTCCTGGAGCTTCTCCTTGTCGTAATCCGACGTAGCCTTCTCGATCGAGGCACGGATCTGGGCCACACGCGCTGCAATGGCCTCCTTCTGACCGGCGCCATCGACGATCGTCGTGTTCTCCTTGTTGAGCGTAACCTTGTCGGCCGAACCCAGCATCTCGAGCGTTGCATCCTCGATCTTCATGCCCTTGTCCGTCGAGATGACCGTAGCTCCCGTCAGGATGGCGATATCCTCGAGCATCTCCTTGCGGCGGTCGCCGAAGCCCGGAGCCTTGCAGGCGGCGATCTTCAGCGTGCCGCGCAGCTTGTTCACCACGAGGGCCGACAGCGCCTCGCCATCGACATCCTCGGCGATGATGAGCAGCGCGCGTCCGCTCTGGGCCACCGGCTCCAGAACGCCCATGAGCTCCTTCATGGTCGAAATCTTCTTGTCCGTAAGCAGGATGTAGGGCTTCTCAAGCTGTGCCTCCATCTTCTCGGGATCGGTAATGAAGTAGGCCGAAATGTAACCGCGGTCGAACTGCATACCCTCGACCACCTCGACATGCGTCTCGGTGCCCTTGGCCTCCTCGACGGTGATCACACCCTCGTTATTGACCTTGGCCATCGCCTCGGCGATCAGCTTGCCGATGTTGCCGTCGTTGTTGGCCGAAATGGTGGCCACCTGCTCGATCTTCGAGATGTCCGAGCCCACCTCCTGGCTCTGCTCACGCAGCGAATCGACAACCGTAGAGACGGCCTTGTCGATACCGCGCTTGAGGTCCATCGGGTTGGCACCGGCCGTAACGTTCTTCAGACCCACGCCGATGATCGACTGGGCGAGCACCGTAGCGGTCGTCGTGCCGTCGCCGGCATCGTCGTTCGTCTTCGAAGCGACCTCCTTGACCATCTGGGCGCCCATGTTGGCGAAAGCGTCGTCGAGCTCCACCTCCTTGGCCACCGTAACACCGTCCTTGGTGATCTGCGGCGCACCGAACTTCTTGTCGATAATCACGTTGCGGCCCTTGGGACCCAGCGTTACCTTCACTGCGTTCGACAGCGCATCGACACCCTCCTTCAGCAGTTCGCGCGCCTCGACATTGTATTTGATATCCTTTGCCATAATAGTTGTCCGAAATTTTTAAACGTTACACATTAGATGATCGCCAGGATGTCCTGCTGCTTCATGATCAGGTAGCTCTCGCCCTCGATCTGGATCTCCTGTCCGGCATACTTGCCGTAGAGAACCTGGTCGCCGACCTTGACCTCCATCTTCACCTCCGAGGTGCCGGGGCCTACGGCAACTACCTTGCCTGCCAGGGGTTTCTCCTTGGCCGTGTCGGGGATAATAAGTCCTCCGGCGGTCTTCTCCTCCGCGGGATTCGGAAGAATCAGCACGCGGTCCGATAACGGTTTTACGTTCATAGCTCTGCGTTTTTAAGTTATTATTTGTTGTTTCTATTGCTTTCGCACCCCACATACCAACAAGAGGTGTGCCAACCGCTTTTTGACAGATTCCGCATGACAAACGAGCAGAAGAGCCTGCCAAAATGGCACGACCGCGATTTCCTGCCGATTTTTCGGCGATTTTTTTTGCACGGACCGAAAAAGTGTATTACATTTGCACTCCGAAAGACCGCCAGACGGTCATATGGTGGATGTAGCTCAGTTGGTTAGAGCGTCGGATTGTGGTTCCGAAGGCCGAGGGTTCGAGCCCCTTCTTCCACCCGGAGAGCCGGACACGATGTCCGGCTTTTTTCGTTTCATAACCTCGCAACAGCCTGGCAGCCGGCATATTCTCCCGGCCAAAAACTCCTCCTCACGGGAAAAAATCACCCCCCCCACAAGGCTTCCATTCGCGATTTTTTTGTTACTTTTAGGGAAAATTTGAAGCCGGGCCGCTGTCGGTCCGGTTTCGGCGACACCCAACAAACCAAAACCAAACCAAATTCATTGTAACCATGAAACGGAACCTTCTCTCCCTGCTGCTGCTCCCGTTCCTGGCAGCCGCCACGATGCTGGCATCGTGCAGCTCCTCGGACGAGGATGTGGAGACGCCGCCGCCCGGCAGTGAAGAAACACCCCCGACCCTCACGATCCAGTCGCCCGACGACGGCAACGATCCCACGAAGGTAGAGATCGGACAGGGCAGCTACTCGAAATCCTACAAGATCGTAACGACCGGCAGCTGGCGCATCGAAAAGTCGGAATCGGGCGGCTGGCTCACCATATCGCCCGAATCGGGCAAGGGCGACGCCTCGGTAACCTTCTCGGCCGAGGCCAATGAATCGACCGCAACGAGGGAGGCCGAAGTCCAGTTCTACCTCGAGGAGGAGCTCGCCCATACCATGACCATCATCCAGGCGGGCAGCACCCCCTACCTGAACGTATCGCCTGCCGAAGTCGCCACGCTGCCCGTCGAAGGCGGCGACGTCGAGCTGACCGTCGAGACGAACACCTCCGGCTGGGAGTACACCATCACGGGCAGCAGCTCCTGGCTCTCGGAAAAGTCGCGCGAGGAGAACAAGCTCGTCCTCACGGCTTCGGTGAACGAGGGCTCCTCCAAACTGGAAGCTACCGTTACGATCTCGTCGAAGGACGACCCGACGCTCAAGCAGGAGATCGCCGTGGCACAGTACTGCCTGGTAGCCGACCTGCTCGACGTGGAGTTCCACAACGACGGAACGGCCACGGACCTCTCGCCGATGCACAACCAGGTGGAATATGTCCCGGGAGCCGCCCTGATGACCTATTACAACGACAGCTACGGACGTTACATCGCCCACTTCAACCAGACGCCCGGCACCAACATGTCGTCGAGTTATTATAAGGTAGACTATGCGGCCAACTCGGCGTTCCAGAATGCGCTCGCCGACGGGCACACGCTGGAGACGCTCGTCATGTTTGACGCCGAGAGCGACGGCTCGAAGGAGATCAAGCCCTTCAGCTCGATGCAGTCGGGCGGTACGGGATTCCTCATCACCACCTCGTCGCAGGGCAACTGCCTCACCTTCCTGCCCCACGTCGGAGGCTCCTACCGCTGGGCCAACAGCAACATCACGCCCGTACGCGGCAAGTACTACCACCTGGTCGGCGTCTATGACAAGGAGGCCCAGAAGGCCCGCATCTACGTCGATGGCGTACTGATGAACGAGGTCGATGCCACGGGCAGCTTTACGCTGGCCGGTTCCGGCGCCCGCTGGTTCTGCATCGGCGGCGACGCCGCCTCCTCCTACGGCGAGGCCTCCTGGAAGGGCGACATCGTCCTGGCACGCGTATACGACGCCCCGCTGTCAAAAGGAGCCGTGGAGATGCTTTGGGACAAGGTCAAGGACCGCCAGCCCCAGACCGGCACCATCGAGATCACGGATCTCTTCTTCCTCTCCTCGGCCAACGTACAGGCCGGTTCGGTCTACAAGGTCTTCGGCACGGGATTCCAGAGCGGCGACGTCGTACGCCTCGAGTCCACGAGCGACGAGAGCCGCAGCTATACCTGCGATTGCACGGTGGGCTCCGGATCGATCAGCATCACCATTCCCGGCGGGTTTGTCTCCGGGACCTACCGCATGGTCCTGCAGCGGGGCAGCACCCTCTACCCGCTCGGTCTGGTCGAACTGACCCTCTCGGACAACCCCACCTCGTTCGACAACATGCCCCAGGTAGTCGCCCACCGCGGATACCACACCACCAACGGAGCCGCCGAGAACTCGATGGAGTCCTTCCGGGCCGCCATCGAACTGGGCGTCTACGGCTCGGAGGCCGACTTCTACATCACCACCGACGGCGTCGTCGTCTCGAACCACGACCCCACGATCAAGAACAACGCCGGACAGACCCTCACCATCGCCAACTCGACCTACGACCAGATCAAGGACATCACGCTCTCGAACGGCGAGAAGGTCGCCACCTTCGACGACTACCTCGACATCCTGGCTACGAGTTCGAAGACGAAGCTCGTCATCGAGATCAAGGATCAGGGCGATGCCACGAAGAACGAACGCATCGTCGATGCCATCGTCGAGGAACTCCAGAACCGGGAGATGGTCGGCAAGATCGACCTGATCTCGTTCAACTACACGGTCTGCCAGCGCTTCGCCAAGGCCCTCCCGAGCGTTACGGTCGGCTACCTCTCCGGCGACAAGGCCCCGGGCACGATCGACCCGGCCATCAAGTGCATCGACTACAGCTACGGTTCGCTGCGCAGCAATCCGACGTGGATTCAGGAGGCGCATGACCTGGGCATGAAGGTGAACGTCTGGACGGTCAATTCGACCACCGACATGCTCGACTTCATCGCACAGGGCGTGGACTACATCACCACGGACTATCCCGTAACCCTCAAGGAGATGCTCGAGAAGCTCGCCGAATAAGGGCCGCATCCCGCAAAACGAACACGGACCGGAAAACCGGTCCGTGTTTTTTTGCATGCGGGCAACGTGGCGGGCAACGAAAAGGCGAAAAGGCTCGCGAAAAAGCCCGAGCCGCGGCCGGACAGCAACAAAAAAACGCCCCGCCACCATCGGGTGGCAGGGCGCCTTTTCATGCAACGGCAGGTATTACTTACGGTATACCTTCTTGTAGCCGTAGATAGCCTCGTCGCCGAGTTCCTCCTCGATACGGAGTAGCTGGTTGTACTTGGCCATACGGTCCGAACGCGACATCGAACCGGTCTTGATCTGACCCGAGTTCGTAGCCACGGCGATGTCGGCGATCGTCGAATCCTCGGTCTCGCCCGAGCGGTGCGACGTTACGGTCGTGTAGCCGGCGCGGTGAGCCATCTCGATGGCATCGAGCGTCTCGGTGAGCGAACCGATCTGGTTTACCTTGATGAGGATCGAGTTGGCGCAGCCCATCTCGATACCTTTCTTCAGGAACTCGACGTTCGTTACGAAGAGGTCGTCGCCGACGAGCTGGCACTTGTCGCCGATCTCGGCCGTCAGCAGCTGCCAGCCTTCCCAGTCGTTCTCCGACATACCGTCCTCGATCGAGTCGATGGGGTACTTGGCAACCAGGCCCTTCAGGTACTCGACCTGCTCCTTCGAAGAGCGCTTTGCACCCTTCTCACCCTCGAAGATCGTGTAGTCGTATACGCCGTCCTTGTAGAACTCCGACGAAGCGCAGTCCATGCCGATCATCACGTCCTTTCCGGGAACGTAGCCGGCCTTCTCGATGGCCTTGATGATCGAATCCAGCGCATCCTCCGTACCGTTGAGTGCGGGAGCGAAACCGCCCTCGTCGCCTACGGCCGTCGAGAGGCCACGCTCGTGGAGCACCTTCTTCAGGTTGTGGAACACCTCGGCGCCCATGCGCAGACCCTCCTTGAGCGACGGAGCGCCCACCGGACGGATCATGAACTCCTGGAATGCGATCGGGGCATCCGAGTGCGAACCGCCGTTGATGATGTTCATCATCGGAACGGGCAGCGTCTTGGCATTCGCACCGCCGATGTAGCGGTACAGCGGCATGCCGAAATAGTCGGCAGCGGCGCGGGCTACGGCCAGCGATACGCCGAGGATGGCGTTGGCGCCGAGCTTCGACTTGGTCTTCGTGCCGTCGAGGGCGATCATCGCCTTGTCGATGCCCACCTGGTCGGCCACGTTCATGCCGATGATGGCCGGAGCGATCACCTCATTGACGTTCTTCACGGCGTTCAGCACGCCCTTGCCCAGGTAACGGCTCTTGTCGCCGTCGCGGAGCTCGAGAGCCTCGTTCTCACCCGTCGATGCGCCGCTCGGAACGGCTGCACGACCGAAAGCACCGGATACGGTGCGAACTTCGACCTCAACGGTCGGATTGCCTCGCGAGTCGAGGATCTCCCTTGCGTGAATCTCTACAATCTGCATAGTTGTAATAATTTGAGTATATGATTTTTAATGCTTGCAAATCTTTTTGCACCGCAAAGTTACAAAATAATTGTGAATTGCGGATTTCTTTGCTGTTATTTTTTTCACGGTCTCCGTGCGGTCCGGTTTCGGGATTCGGACAAAAATCGTATCTTTGCCCCGCAGCAATGCACAACATACGACCAAAGACCTCCGCAACATGAGAAAAGTACTCTCTTTTTCCCTCTTCCTGATGCTGGGGCTCGTCGCGTCCCAGCTGTTGCCCGGGACGCTCGGCGCCGCCTACGGGAGCTTCAAGGCCACGGCCGACACCCTGCTGTACATCTGCCTCGGGTTCATCATGATCAACGTGGGCCGCGAGTTCGAGATCGACAAGAGCCGCTGGCGCTCCTACACGGCCGACTACTTCATTGCGATGGCCACCGCGGCCCTGCCCTGGCTGCTCATCGTCCTCTATTACATCTTCGTCCTGCTCCCTTCGACGCTGTGGACGGACCCGGCGGCCTGGAAGGAGAACCTCCTTTTGAGCCGTTTCGCGGCCCCGACCTCCGCGGGTATCCTCTTCACGATGCTCGCGGCGCTGAAGCTCAAGGAGAGCTGGATCTATCGCAAGATCCAGGTGCTGGCCATCTTCGATGACCTGGACACCATCCTGCTGATGATCCCCCTGCAGATTCTCATGATCGGCCTGCGCTGGCAGATGTTCGCCATCGTCGCCATCGTCGTCGTGCTGCTGGCCGTCGGCTGGCGCTGGCAGGGCACCTGGGACGTGCGCCAGGACTGGAAACGGATCCTGGGCCTCTCGGTCGTCGTCTGCGCGCTGACGCAGGCCGTCTACCTCGCCACGAAACACTGGTACGGCGCCGAGAACAGCATCCACATCGAGGTGCTCCTCCCAGCCTTCGTCGTGGGCATGCTCATGCGCCACCGCCATATCGACACGCGCGTCGAACAGCGCGTCGCAACGGGCGTCTCGTTCCTCTTCATGCTGCTCGTCGGCATGAGCATGCCGCTCGTAACGGGCACAGGGGCCGATGCCGCGGCAAGCGCTACATCCGTTACCGCCTCGCAGCCCATGATGCCGTGGGGAATGTTCGCGCTGCATGTGGTGGCCGTCTCGTTCCTCTCGAACCTCGGGAAGCTCGTGCCGCTGTTCTTCTACCGCGACCGGAAGCTAAGCGAGCGACTCGCCCTCTCGGTGGGCATGTTCACCCGCGGCGAGGTGGGTGCCGGCGTGATCTTCATCGCCCTGGGCTACAACCTCGGCGGTCCGGCGCTCATCATCTCGGTGCTCACGCTGGTGCTGAACCTCATCCTCACGGGCGGCTTCGTCGTCTGGGTCAAGCGGCTGGCCCTGAAGAGCTACACGCCGGAGAGCGGCGAGACGGCAAAAGCATGAAACGGCTGGCGATACTCCTTACTCTTCTGCTGCTTACGGGCGGCGCGACACTCCACGGTCAGGAGCGGGAGAAGAACCTCCTGTCGGTCCGCGGCGGACTGACCGTTGCCCACATGCGGGCGACGCTCGACGATCTTTCGGGCATCACCGGCACCCGCGCAGGCTATCACATAGAGGTGGCCGACGAGGTGCTGCTCCACCGGCGGCTGCCCCTCTACCTCGAAACGGGCATCGGCTTCACGAGCGGCGGCGGGAGCTACGACCGTCTCGCCCTGCGCCCGATGTATTTCCGCATCCCCCTGCTGCTCAATACCCGCATCCGCCTCGCCCGCGACTGGAGCCTGCTGGCCTCGGCGGGCGGCTGGTATGCCGTGGGGCTCGGCGGCAAAATCCGCAGCAGCACGGAGTGGTACGATCTGTTCGGGGAGAAGGGGGCTCTGCGCCGCGCGGATGCCGGCGTAAGGATGAGTCTCGGCATCGAGTGGCGGAGGCTGCTGCTGCGCGCCGGCTACGATCTGGGATGCCGCAACCTCCTCAAACGGGACTACACCCTGCCGTCGGACCCCGACGGCGATCTGGCAGCCCTGCATTTCAATACGCTGCGCAGCCGCAACCTCTTCATCGGCATCGGATACCGTTTCTGAAACCTCCGGTTGCAACACGAAAAGGAGCCTTTCCTCGACCGGGAAGGCTCCTGCTGTTTTTTCGGGTCCTTTTTCGGAACCGGCCGCCGCTGACGGCAGCTACCGGATCAGCACCGACGAGTCGCCGTAGCTCAAAAAGCGGAAGTCGTGCGCGAGGGCGTAGTCGTAGATGTCGCGCCACGCCTCGCCGACATAGGCCGAGACGAGCAGCAGCAGCGTCGATTTGGGCTGGTGGAAGTTCGTGATGATATGCTGCACGATGCGGAACTCGTAGCCCAGCGGGGTAATCATGATCTGCGTCGAGGCCTTCAGAGACTCCAGTCCGTGCGTCTCCATGTAGGCGAGCAGCATCTCGAGCGCCTCGCGACCGGTGAACTCCTCCGGGATGTCGTACAGCTCCCACTGTCCGATAACCTGTTCCGTCGCGGGATCGCCCGCCGTGCGGATGCGCCAGGCCAGTGCCGGGAGCGACTCGAGCGTCCTGACCGAAGTCGTGCCCACGGCCGTGATGTGTCCCCAACGCTCAAGCAGATGCGCCACCGTGGCGCGCCGCACCTCGAAGTGTTCGGTATGCATCGGGTGCTTCGCGGCATCGTCGTCCTTGACCGGGAGGAACGTACCGGCGCCGACGTGGAGCGTAACCTCCTCGAATTCGAAGCCGCGGCCGCGCATCGAGTCGATCAGCTCGGGCGTGAAGTGCAGGCCCGCCGTAGGGGCCGCCACCGACCCCTCGAATTTCGAGTAGACGGTCTGGTAGCGCGTGTTGTCGATCTCCTCGCTCTCGCGGTTCAGATAGGGCGGGATGGGAATGCGCCCGAGGTGTTCGAGCAACTGTCCGAAGGTCCGGTCGGCCGTCCACTCGAAGCGCACGATGCACTCGCGGCCGTGATCCTCCACGAGCCATGCCCGCAGGTATTCGGCCCGGCCGTCCAGCTCGAAGTTGATCTCCACATACCCCTCCTTCCACTTCTTGCGGTTGCCCACGATGCACGACCAGGCGCAGGAGCCCTTCACGGCGAAAGCCCGCTCGTAGTCGGCCGGGTCGTGCGGCTCGAGGCAGAAGACCTCGATGCGCGCACCCGAGGGCTTGTGCATGATGATGCGGGCGCGGATCACCTTCGTGTTGTTGAAGACGAGCAGTTCGCCCGCGGGCAGCACCTCGCCCATGTCGGCGAAGTGCCGTTCCGAAATCGCCCCGCCGCGCCAGACGAGCAGTTTCGAGGCGCTCCGCTCCGCGAGGGGGAATTTGGCGATCCGTTCATCGGGCAGGTCGTAGTCGAAACGGTTTATGTCGATATGTCGCTCCATTTTGCCGGAAATTGTGCGGCAAAGTTACTATTTTTTGTAACTTTGCGTCGCTTAAAGGTCAGAAAACAATGAAAACCGACTTTCTGGTTATCGGTTCCGGCGCGGCGGGCCTCTCGTTCGCGCTGAAGGCCGCCGCCCACGGGCACGTTACGATCGTTACCAAGGGACGGATCGAAGAGTGCAACACCAACTATGCCCAGGGAGGCATCTGTTCGGTAACCTACGCCCCCGACACGTTCGAGAAACACATCCACGACACGCTGGTCTGCGGCGCCGGGAAGTGCGACGAAAAGGCCGTGGAGCTGGTCGTGCGCCGCGCGCCCGAACTGATCCGGGACCTCATCGCCTGGGGGACGCGTTTCGACAAGACCCCCGACGGGCGGTTCGAACTCAACCGCGAGGGCGGCCACACCGAACACCGCATCCTCCACCACGAGGACCTCACGGGCGCCGAGATCGAACGCGCCCTCGTCGAGTCGGTCCGCAAGCACCCGAACATCACGGTGCTCGAGCACCACTTCGCCGTAGACCTGCTCACGCAGCACCACCTGGGCGAATTCGTAACCCGCCACACGCGGGGTCTGACCTGTTTCGGCGCCTATGTGCTCAATGAGCAGACCAACGAGATCGAGACGATGCTCGCCCGCTTTACGATCGTCGCCACGGGCGGCTGCGGCAACATCTACTCCTCGACCTCCAATCCGGTGGTCGCCACCGGCGACGGCATCGCCATGTGCCACCGCGCGAAGGCCATCACCGAGAACATGGAGTTCATCCAGTTCCACCCCACGACGCTCTACAACCCCGGCGAGAAGCCCAACTTCCTCATCACGGAGGCCATGCGCGGCTTCGGCGCCATCCTGCGCCTGCAGTCGGGCGAGGAGTTCATGGACAAGTACCACCCGATGAAGTCGCTCGCGCCGCGCGACGTCGTGGCCCGCGCCATCTACCGGGAAATGACCCGCCGCGGCGAGGACTTCGTCTATCTCGACGTAACGCACAAGGACCCCGACGCCATTCGGAGCCACTTCCCCAACATCTATGAAAAGTGCCTCTCGATCGGCATCGACATCACCAGGCAGTGGATTCCCGTAACGCCTGCGGCGCACTACTGCTGCGGCGGCGTACGGGTCGATACCAACGGACAGACCTCCATCAAGCGGCTCTACGCCCTGGGCGAGACCTCCTGCACGGGACTCCACGGCGCGAACCGCCTGGCGTCGAACTCGCTCATCGAGGCGGTCGTCTACGCCAACCAGGCCGCCCGCCACACCGCTTCGCTCATCGACAAGGTCGATTTCCAGGAGGGCATCCCCGACTGGGACTTCGAGGGCACGCAGCATACCGAGGAGATGCTCATGCTCATCCAGTCGAAGCGCGAGGTGCAGCAGATCATGTCCAACTATGTGGGCATCGTACGCTCGAACCTCTCGCTCAAGCGCGCCATGCGGCGCCTGTCGATCCTCTTCGAGGAGACCGAAGAGCTCTACAACCAGACCAAGCCCAACCGCGAGCTGTGCGAACTGCGCAACATGATCGCCGTGGCCTACCTGGTCATCAAGCAGGGCCGCGAGATCAAGGAGTCGGTGGGCTGCCACTACAATATGGATTACCCGAAAGCATAATACATGACCTTACAGGAAGAGATCACACGCCGACGGACCTTTGCCGTCATCGCCCACCCCGACGCGGGTAAGACCACCCTCACCGAGAAACTGCTCCTCTTCGGCGGCGCCATCCATGTCGCCGGAGCCGTCAAGAGCAACAAGATCAAGAAGGGAGCCACCTCCGACTTCATGGAGATCGAGCGCCAGCGAGGCATCTCGGTGGCCACCTCCGTGATGGGATTCGAATACGAGGGACGCAAGATCAACATCCTCGACACGCCGGGACACGAAGATTTCGCCGAAGATACCTACCGCACGCTGACGGCCGTCGATTCGGTCATCATCGTCATCGACGGCGCAAAGGGCGTCGAGGCCCAGACGCGCAAGCTCATGGAGGTCTGCCGCATGCGCTCGACGCCGGTGATCGTCTTCATCAACAAGCTGGACCGCCCCGCGAAGGAGCCCTTCGACCTCCTGGACGAGGTCGAGAAGGAGCTGCACATCCGCGTGCGGCCGCTGGCCTTCCCCATCTCGAACGGCCCGACGTTCAAGGGAGTCTACAACCTCTACGAAAAGCAGCTTTCGCTCTTCACCTCCGACGAGAAGCTCACGGCCGACGCCTCGACGGTCGAGATCACGGACCTCGCCTCCGCGGAGCTCGACGAGCGCATCGGCGCAAAATACGCCGACCAGCTGCGGCAGGACGTCGAGCTGATCGAGGGCGTCTACGACGACTTCGACCGCGACGCCTACCTGCGCGGCGAGCTCGCCCCGGTCTTCTTCGGATCGGCCGTGAACAACTTCGGCGTGCGCGAGCTGCTCGAATGCTTCATCCGCATCGCCCCCTCGCCGCGTCCGGCGCCCACAGAGACCCGCACCGTGGAGCCGGCGGAGCCGAAGATGACCGGCTTCGTCTTCAAGATCCACGCCAACATGGATCCCAACCACCGCGACCGCATCGCCTTCCTGAAGATCTGCTCGGGAACGTTCGAGCGTAACAAAAACTACCTCCACGTCCGCAGCGGCAAGCAGATGAAGTTCTCCTCGCCGACGGCCTTCATGGCCGAGAAGAAGTCGGTGATCGACTTCGCCTACCCGGGCGACATCGTGGGTCTGCACGACACGGGCAACTTCAAGATCGGCGACACCTTCACCGAAGGCGAGAAGCTCCGATTCACGGGCATCCCGTCGTTCGCGCCCGAGCAGTTCCGCTATATCGAAAATGCCGACCCGCTGAAGTTCAAGCAGCTGGCCAAAGGCATCGACCAGCTCATGGACGAAGGCGTCGCGCAGCTCTTCACCTCGTCGCTCAACGGCCGCAAGATCATCGGCACGGTGGCCGCCCTGCAGTTCGAGGCGAACCAGTCCCTCCTCGAACACGACTACAACGCCTCGTCCCGCTGGTAGTCCATCTCGATCTACAAGGCCTGCTGGATCGAGAGCGACAACGCCGCGCAGCTGGCCGACTTCAAGCGCCGCAAGCACACCAACATGGCCGTGGACAAGCACGACCGCGACGTCTTCCTGGCCGACACGAGCTATGCGCTGGCATTGGCCCAAGAGAATTTCAAGGAGATCCGCTTCCACTTCACCTCGGAGTTCTGACCCGGACAAGGATCCGCGACCGAACGAAAGGCCGCAACACACGAGTGCTGCGGCCGTCGCAGTGCAAGCATAGCCCTGCAAGGCAAAACGATCCGTTTCGTTACAGCCGATTTGACATGAAACCCATACTTCTGGAGAATGCCGGATTCCCCGATCGCCTGCTTTACACACTGTCCGTCATTGCCGGAAACTCCGTGGCCAATCTCTACCACAACCAGCCGTTGCTGGAGATGATCCGCGAGGTTCTCGGGGCTACGGACCTTACGGCCAACCACATCATCCTCTATTCGCAGTACAGCTATGCGCTGGGGTTGTTCTTCCCGATTCCGACGGCCGACCTTTACTGCCGGCGGAGAATTCCATTCATCGGCTTCACGCAGCTGATTCTCGTCCTGCTGGCCACAGCCTCGCTCGCCATCACGCTCCGGGCCGGAAAGCAACAGCCCGCAAAGGCGGGAACAGGCCCGACGGAAGGCTATTGGAGGATGACCTCGACCTTCGTCTGTTCCGAATCGAACATCGAGCGGCCCACACCTGCCCCGATATAGGTGGGATCGCAAACCGTATAACGTTTTCCGCGCACCTGGACGTAATCCCCGGGGACCTCTTCGTCTTCGAAATGAACGGCCGTAGCCACATGCCCGGGATACTGCAGCAGAACCACGTCGAGGTCCAACAGTTCCCGAACCAGCAAGGCATAGAGCACCGCACGATCTTCGCAGTCGCAATACGGATAAAAAAGCGTCTCTTCGGCAAACAACGGCCGCTCGTAACCGAACTGTTCGAGATCCGTCCGATACGGGAATGCCGTCTGTACGAAGTCAAGCAGCATACCGGCAGCCCGGAGAGGACTACGGCCCTCCAAGCTGCGGAGCAAAGCCGGATACAATGTGCGCTGCACGGCATTCCCCACGGCAGGAATCTGGTATACTGCCACATCGCAACACGGGAAAAGGGCGTAATAATTCACCAGATTCAGACACACGCCCACATCGGCCTGCATGTCGGGATACTTCGCCGACACCAGATGACGCAAAGGTGCGGTCCGCTCGGGAAGATTCGGGACAGAAGGCCGCATGACGAGCAGGCGTTCTCCCGGGAAAGCCCGGTCGAACACATAATATCCGTCCGATCCCGAGCGATTGCCGATGACAAAATATTTTTCCCCGTTCAACTCGAGATAACGGCAACCGTACAGCATGTCCGACGACGGAAGCAACAGAATCAGGCGCTGTCCAGAACGGGCCATGCGCACCTTATATCCCGACTGCACCAGAAGATAGGTCTGCAGAAGAACCGCCTCGTTCTCCTCTCTTTGGTCGGAATACCATGCGGCCGTCAAAGCCTCCAACATCTTCAGATACCCCCAATCATCGAGCCGCAGGACATTCCGAAGCTCCAGACAGTCATCCGTAACCGCACGGTAGGCCGAGAATGAGAACTCTTCCCACAGGGCAGCCACGGAATTTTCGGAAACGTCGCGCAAACGGGGCTTCGGACCACGGACTCCGGAAACCGCATATTCCGTTCCGACAAACGTGAAAGAGACCTGCGGACCGGTACGACCTAACGGCCTGGAAACCGGCACTCCATCGGACGGTGTCTCCGCTGCCGGACGGTCCGGGGCAACAGGCCCAGGGAGGTCCCGAGTGTCCACAATCGCTGCAACCGGAAGTGCCCGAGGCTTGTCCGGAACCGCCGCAGATGGCGTTTCGGGAAGCCGGGGTGCCGGCTGCGGCTCGGCCTCCACCGCCGGATGCTCCGGTGCCTGGATCCATCGCTCCCGCATATAGCGGGCATATTCCACATTGCGGGCATCGACGTACTCCTTGTATGCCTGCGTGCGTTCCCGGAGAAACTGCTCATAACGACTACGCAGATCCTGCGCCGCTGCGGGTGTTCCGGCAAGGAACGCAACGGCAAGAATCATATGGACGGAGGTTTTCATGATCGGATCGAGATGATAAACATAAAAAACGGCGCCCGCTCCCACAATCGGGAACAGAGCACCGCGTTATCGGCTTGCAACTCCCTATCGGTTCGAATATTCAGCGAGTTTCTGCTCGTAAAGTTTCTTGAACTGGTCGAATTCGAAATCGGACATCAGTTTTTCGTCCTTCTGCATCTGATCGAGCAGGCGCTCCTTCAGTTCGCTCTTGCTCAACTCCATACAAACATAATGGCGATAATCGCCATTGGACTCCTTGTAGAATTTCTCATCCATGAGCGTCATGCCCGACACCGTCTGCTTCACGATCGAGTAGGTAAGTTCCGTTACTCGCTCCTCATAACTGCGCGACTGCTGGCTGGGCAGTTTCTGCGATTTGGCATAGTTCTCCATAACTGTCGCCACATCCGTCTCAACGGCGGCGGCGATCTCCTGACGGGCATTCTGCATGGCGATCTTTTTGGCCATGGAGCGCTCTGGGCTCACTCCGCTCTGCACCGAACGATAATACTCCGCATCGCTCTTGTACTGGGCCCCGCTCATAGGAAGCGCCTGCTCCACGAGATCCTGATTCATAGCCCGCTGCGCCTTCTTCGACGACGAGCAGGAGGGTATGACTGCCAACATGGCCAGCACGCCTGCGACAAGCAACTGTTTCTTCATAGCATACCTGAATTATCGGTTAGTAAAATTGATTTTATACGGCAAGTTGAACGGGACATCGGTCTCCCGTCCGTCCGGGGCGACGATACGCAGCGTACCGCGGGCCAGCACCTGCTTCCGATCGGAACCGACGATCGGAACCGACGCCGTGAAACGGAGCATATGGACCCCCTTGTGCTCGAAGACATAGTCGCCGACGGCAAGAGCCCCATGAATGGCTTCGCCGAGCTCCGGAATCCGAATATCGACATGGCGCACCTCGAAACGGGTCTCCGTATTCGAGCGCAGCGGCACGCTGACACGCCAAACGGCGACGCTGTCCGCACCCGGGTCCAATGCGTCGATCTCGATCGTCCCGAACGGACGCACCGAAACCTTCTCTTCCGAAGGATCGAAGACGACCCGATGCCGCAGCCGCTTTCCTCCGAACGTATAGGTCATCTCGATTGTATTCTCCTCGCCCTCGACGCCGGCCTCCTCGTAAAGCAACGCATAACCGCCGTTTCCGAGAGAGACCGTACGCAGATCGGTGGCATAGCCGCTCTCCAGACGCGGCGCCCGGTCCGAGGTTACCGTCCGGCCATGCAGCATCAGATGATAGCAGTAGCAGCCCAATACAGCGCTGTCCGCAACGACCGACACCTCTCCGCACGCCTGCCGGCACCGTTGCTGCAGATTGACGGCCCGGTTGTGGCGGTCCTTGTCGAAAAAGTAGTCGATCAGCGGCTTGAGCGCCGTTGTAGTCTGCTCGAGGAAACTCAAGTCCGTGAAATGGCCGAATTCACGCTCGAAACGCCACAACTGCTCGTAATACGCATCATCTATCTCCCGGAATGCGGCAATCGCCTCGCGCCGTTCGAGTTCGGTGAAGGGATACTGCACATAATAGATGTAGTAGTACCTCTTCTCCTTCTTCACGAAACGCCGCTCCCAATACACATCGAGAGCCCGCGAGAGGGATATCCCGCTCAAATAGGGAATCGAAGCTCCCGTCGTTCCGACATCGGACGCATACCTACCGAGCAACGTAACCACCCCGTCGCGCGACACCTGTTCCTGAAAAAGGCGCTCCTCCGAGGTGATGTTCGATGCGATAGTCGTGAGAATATGCTGTCGGATGTCCACCAGACACTTTTTCTGCGCCTCGTCGAGCGCCGGGGCGGTCGCCGATACGGAAAAATAATCGGCACACGATACGCCCAACCACGCGGGGGCCTTTTTGGCGCTCCGCTCGACCACCTTCTCCTGGGCCGCTCCCGTAAGGGAGCCTGCCAGCAGAAGCACAAACAACAGCAGCCGTTTCATGATCATTCGGTTTTAGACTGACCCGAAAGAGCTGCATTGAGCGCAAAGAGCCATCCCACCACGGCCAAGGCATTGACAATGATTACCACGGGGAAAGCGACCTGCAGCCAGGTGAACACGATATCCAGCGGGAACATGACGGCCAGAAGGATCGCCGAGACCGTGGGAAACAGTACCGTACGGTTCGATCCCGTCGCAATCCGGATCGCCAGGACCGATTCCAGAAACAGCCATGCGACGATCGCCGAGATCAGTGCATACTTCGTAACGGCTCCACATGCCATGTAGCCATACAGCACAAGGCTGCCGAGGATCAGGGCCAGAAGGGCCGGAATTGTCTTAATTTTCATAATTCATTACATTTACATTTGAGGCAGTACAGGAGGTACGGGAGGCACCGGAGGGAAGAACGCGGCAAGCTCGGTTACCGCTCCGGCCTTTTCCCAGGCCGCCATCCCCTGCTTCCAGACGAGCGTATCCCGCACGATGCGGCCATCGGCAATCATCTGTTGGATCACCTCCTGCGCATACGGACCCGTCTGCTGACCGTTCACGGCCACATAATACATCGATTGGGTCAGAGGGGGCGGAGTCTGCATCGGCTGCGGAGCCATGCCGCCCTGCATGCCGCCCATCATGCCGTTCATCATGTTGGCCATATTGCCGCCGACGGCACCGCCGAGCATCATACCTGCCATCATGCCGGCAGGATTCAGCATGTCGCCGCCGCCTCCGCCGGCAGCTCCCAGCTCTCCAAGGCTTTCGGCGGCCGTTTTGGCCACATCGGCCTGAAGATTCAGCCGGTGCGCCGCGAAATAGTCCGTTTCCGCACCCAGATTCTGCCGTTTGAACTCCACTTCACGTCCCATGCGCAGACGCTCCACGGTATCCTCGGTACGGGCTTTGGTGATCTCGGTTACTTGGGCCGTGGTTACCTCGTAAAGATCGGCATATCCCTCCGACTCCTTGTCAAGGGCAATCTCCGAAAGGTCCAGGCGCTTGAGGTTCACTCCGAAATCATCCTGCAGCACCGAGCGCAGCTTCTGTTCGACCATGACCGTAACGGTGTCGATATGCCGCTCGATCTGCAACAGGGGGACCTGCCCCTGCATCGGCGCATTCGTAACCACGGATTTGGTATACCGCACCACCGCGGCACGAACCTCTGCCGCGAAATCATCCATGTCGAACTGGATCATCCTGTGCAACGAGATGAACGCCTTGTAATCGGTGATATTGAAGAGCAACTGTCCCTTTACCGTTACAGGAACGGCATAATCCAGGAATCGGGGATCCGCCACATCGAATGCCGGGATAAAGAACGACACCCGGATGTTTCCCGCCAGGTTGATGAAATAGATCTCGGCCTGAAAAGGGGTGTCTCCCCCGTAGGCCATTCCCAGAATACCCGAAAGCACGGGGAAGTTGGCCGTCTTGAGCGTCGTATCGAGAGGACCCTCGAAATAATCCATCTGTTTGCCGTCATTCTGCCGATAGACGAATACGGCGACCTCTCCCTGCTTGACCCGGAGCGTACTGCCCCTCCGGATGGCATTCTCCCGGCGGCTGGGGACTCCTGCCGGAGACCATTTCCAGACCAGATAGTCCGATTCGTCGCAGCGAATCACATCCAGAATGCCGCCTTCCGCTTTATGTAATTATATAT
>ERZ1664515.6-NODE-6-length-53686-cov-10.150678_pt1 | contig 53686 bp, 56 predicted proteins | sample MGYA00575335_ERZ1664515 | MGnify/ENA primary metagenome ERZ1664515 (study PRJEB40874, sample SAMEA4040737) | Gallus gallus | biome: gut; material: content | place: India | collected 2016-01-01 | study: EMG produced TPA metagenomics assembly of PRJEB14491 data set...
TTTTGCAAAATTATTCACAACTTTGTCTGTCGAAAACCAGGAACAATCACCCGTCATGCAAAGCAACCCGCAGGCATACAGCGACATGTGGCAGCACTGTCTCGATCGGATCAAGGCACAGACCTCGGCCGAGGAGTTCGAGAAGTGGTTCCAGCCCATCGTCCCGCTCGAATTCGACGGTACGACGCTCCGTCTGCGTGTCCCGAACGAGAGCTATGTGCGTCAGATCGAGAAGAACTACATCCCCTTTCTGCGTCCGATCATCTCGCAGCTTTACGGGCAGCAGACGCGCCTGCACTATGCCGTGCCGCGCGCCGCACAGACGGTTCCTGTCTCCGCGGATGCCGATACGACGGCCATCTCGCGCTTCAATACGCAGACGAACACCGCAAATATAAAGAATCCGTTCGTAATTCCGGGCCTGAAGAAGATCGTCATCGATCCGCAGCTGAACCCGAACCTGACCTTTGCGACCTTCATCGAGGGCGAGTGCAACCGGCTGGCGCGCTCCGCGGGCATGTCCGTGGCGGTCTCGCCGGGCAACAACCCCTTCAACCCCTTATATATATACGGGGACTCGGGACTGGGCAAGACGCACATCGTGCAGTCGATCGGCCATGAGGTGCGGCAGCGCCATCCGGAGCTGCAGGTGCTCTACGTCTCGATGAACAAGTTCCAGGCGCAGTTCCAGACGGCCTACAAGAACGGTGAGATTCCCGACTTCATCCACTTCTACCAGATGATCGACGTGCTGATTATCGACGACATCCAGGAGCTGACCGGCAAGACGGGAACGCAGAACGCCTTCTTCAACATCTTCAACCACCTGCAGCTTTCGGGCAAGCAGCTCGTGCTGACCTCCGACAAGCCGCCCGTGGAGCTGAAGGATATCGAGCAGCGGCTTCTGACGCGTTTCAAGTGGGGCCTTTCGGCGCCGCTCAACACCCCGGACTACGAGACGAAGGTGAAGATCATCCGCGCGAAGGCGCAGAAGCTCGGGGCGCAGATCTCGGAGGATGTCGTAACCTTCCTTGCGGACAACATCTCGGCCAACGTGCGTGAGATCGAGGGGGCGCTTTCGTCGCTCGTGGCCAACGCTTCGTTCCTCGGACGGAAGATCACCACGTCGCTGGCCAAGGAGATTCTGAAGGTCTATGTGCAGCTCTACCAGAAGGAGATCACCATTGACCACATCATCCAGGTGGTGTGCGAATACCTGAATCTCGACTTTGCGCGCTTCAACTCCACGGAGCGCACGCGGGAGATCGCCCAGGCGCGTCAGATCGCCATGTATCTGGCCAAGCAGCATACGAAGGCGCCGCTCACGACGATCGGCGCAGCCATTGGCGGCCGCAACCATGCCACGGTGCTCCACTCGTGCAAGGCCGTCTCGAATCTTCTGGAGACCGACAAGGCCTTCCGCCGCCAGGTCGAGGAGATCGAGAAACGTGTTCTGGCCCAGTAGATGCGAAGGAGGAATGCGGTAAAGACAGCGTCCGGAAAGGATGACGAATCAAGCGGGAAATGCAATGCGGATTGCTTTCCCGCTTTTTTTCTTTTTTCTTTATAATTTTGATTATCCTTTAACTGATGAACATGAAAAAGATCTGTATGAGTCTCGGGCTGCTTCTCCTTGCGGCGTGCGGTCCGCGTTCCGTGGCGGTGGACTATACCATCTCCGGATCCGATACGACTTTCACCGACGGAAGTGTCGTCTATCTGTGGAGCGATACTGCCGAAGGTGCGGGTATTCTCGACTCGGCTCTGGTCCGCGATCACTCCTTTACGATGCGCGGTCGGCATCCATGGCCGGTAAGCGCCTATCTGTATCTGGGTTCCGGGGCCGAGGCCCTGCAGATCGGAGAGCGGAATTTCTTCGTCGAGTCGGGTACGATCTCCGTGCAATGTGCTGCTGATGGTACGTTCCGTTTTTCGGGGACGCCCCGGAACGATCTCTATAATGACCTTCCCGAGCGATTCTCCGCCTTGACGAAGAACTCCCGTTCGGCCCTTGCTGCCGCCCGATCGTGCGACAGCCTGTTGCGTGCCGTGGCCTCGTCGAATCGCAATGCCCTGGGTATCCTGCTGCTTGGCGAACTGCTTGAAAGACATCCGGCCGCCGAGGTGGTTGAGCTGCTCGATGCCTATCCTGCCTCCTATGCCGGGCATCCGGCCATTCAAGCCCTGCGGCAGCGGATCGCTTCGATGCGAGCAGACATCGGGCAGCCCTTCGTCGATCTCTTGGGTATAACGCCGGCCGGGGATACGCTGTCGCTTGCGGAGGTGGTGCACCGTCCCGGTTTGCGGTATGTGCTGCTCGATTTCGGTGCCTTGTGGTGTGCCCCGTGCCGTATGGAGTACCCGGATCTCGTGGCGCTTCGCGAACGGTTTTCCGATCGCGGTTTCGAAATATTCGGAATTTCATTCGACGTGAATGCCGCACGCTGGCAGGAGTGTCGTGAACGTTTCGACCTCTCCTGGCCTCATATTCATGCCGGCATCGGCGTCGCCCCGCGCATGACGCAGGCCTGGCAAGCCTATTCGCTTGATTACATCCCCTCCACCTTTCTGATCGACTGCTCCGACGGGCGGATCATCGCCAAACAACTGCACGGCGCCGAGCTGGCCGAAACGCTCGAAGAGCTCCTCGGCAGGACCCGATAGCAGGAGGACAGGGGATATGAAGTCCGCGGCGTGCATGTCGCGGATTTTTTACTATCTTTGTCTGTCTGAATCTTGTTTGCGGATGAAACTCACCTTTCTGGGCACCGGAACCTCGCAGGGCGTTCCCGTCATCGGATGCCGCTGCCGGGTCTGCACCTCGGCGGATCGGCGCGACCGGCGCCTGCGCACCTCGGCGATGGTCGAGACACGGGGCGTGCGTCTGGTGATCGACGCCGGGCCCGACTTCCGTTACCAGATGCTCCGCACCGGTGTGCGGCATATCGACGGCATCCTGCTCACGCATGAACACAAGGACCATATCGGCGGGCTGGACGACGTGCGCGCCTTCAACTTTGTCGATTATCCGCCCACGGTCCACAAGGTCGATATCTACGCCTCGCCGCGCACGGCGGCCTGTGTCCGCAAGGATTTCGACTACGCCTTCGATCGGGACAAGTACCGCGGAGTTCCGGAGATCGTGCTCCACGAGATAGACCTCGACCGACCGTTCGATGTAGGCGGCGTACGGGTCGTTCCGATCTCGGGCCACCACTCCGAACGCTTTACCGTAACGGGCTACCGCATCGGTGCGCTGGCCTACCTGACCGACTTCAAGACAATCCCGGACGAGGAGGTCGTCAAGCTGTCGGGCGTCGAGGTGCTCGTGGTCAATGCGCTGCGTTTCGCCCCGCACTATTCGCATTTCAATGTCGAGGAGGCCCTTGCACTTATCGGCCGCGTGGCGCCGCGCGAGGCGTACCTCACACACATGTCGCACGACATCGGCCTGCAGGCCGTTACGGAACCGACCCTTCCGCCGCATGTCCACATGGCCTGCGATACGCTGGAGGTCGAGATCCCCGAACCGGCCGAAACCCTGTAAAACCCCCGAGAACCATGAAAAAAACGTTGGATCTGTTGGTTGCGGCCGTTCTGCTCCTGTGCGTGGCCGTTCTTGCGGGCTGTGGCGACAGGATCGATGGAAAAGATTTCATCGCTGCGTTCAGCCTCGACCGCGACTACTATGAGGTGAGGCTGGCCCGCGGTACGACCTCGATCGCCATCACGAACGGCAGCGGCGACCTTGCTTTGGAGGTGGCGGATGAAACCGTCCTGCAGGCTACCTATACGGGAGGACTTTATGCGGATGAGATGGGAGGAGTGATCGACCTGTACGGCAAGCGAAAGGGAACCACCGCACTGACCGTTACGGACCGGATTACGGGGGATCGGCAGACGGTTGAGGTGAAGGTAACGGATTGCTACCTGGCCTACAATATCTTCGATAGCAACCATCCGTCGCTGAAGGCCGGAACAACCCTTTTCTGGGTGAACAATCCGGCCCGCGACTGCTATCTCTTCGATCAGGCGAATGTACTCGACGCCCCTTTGGCAGAGGGCGCCTACGCGTTCCATGTTGCTGCCGATCCGGAAGGCGATGCCGCTTCATTCCCGTACGGCATTCCCTGTCTGCGCCTGACCGGCATTTCCGCGTCGCCCTGCGATTTTCAGATAGAGATGCAGGGTGAAGACGTCGGTTCTCCGGTCATATTGTCGGTTATTGCGGCCTATCTGGATGTGGATTGGGAGAAGCTCGCCGGTCAAGCCCCGACACGGGGCTACCTGCCGATAGATATGACCCTGATCCTGACCGTTCCCGGAACGGATTACCGCATACGGGGCGTGTTGAGCACGATATCCCTGCCGGAGCATTTTTTGGATTGATCTTTTATCGGGTCCCAAATAGGTTCGAACCATAAAAAACGAGAAAAATATGAAAACACTCAAGGAGAAGGTCATCGTCATCACGGGCGCCTCGTCGGGCATCGGTGAGGCGATGGCATACGAATATGCCGCGCAGGGCGCCAAGGTGGTGCTCGGGGCGCGCAGCGTGCAGAAGCTGCAGCTCATCGCCGGGGCGATCCGTCAGAAGGGCGGGGCCGCGGCCTACTGCGGCGTGGATGTTACGAAGCCCGAGGAGTGCCGCGCGTTGATCGAGACGGCCGTCCGGGAGTTCGGCCGTGTGGATGTCCTCATCTGCAATGCGGGCATCTCGATGCGGGCGCTCTTCGACGATGTCGATCTGGAGGTGCTGCACCGGCTGATGGATGTCAATTTCTGGGGTACGGTGAACTGCTGCAAATATGCGCTTCCCTACCTGCAGCAGTCGAAGGGTTCGATCGTCGGCATCTCGTCGGTGGCCGGCCTGCACGGACTTCCGGGACGCACGGGTTATTCGGCCTCGAAATACGCCATGACGGGCTTCCTCGAGACGCTGCGCATCGAGAACCTCAAGAAGGGGCTGCATGTGATGATCGCCTGCCCGGGCTTCACGGCTTCGAACGTCCGTTTCTCGGCTCTCACGGCCGACGGGTCGCAGCAGGGCGAGACGCCGCGCGACGAATCGAAGATGATGACCGCCGAGGAGGTGGCCCGCATCGTGGGCCGCGGCATTCTGCGCCGCAAGCGCCTCTGCCTGATGGAGGCCGAGGGGCGCGCCACGCATTTTGTCAAGAAGTTCGCCCCGGCCTTCCTGGATAAGATGTTCTACCTGGTGATGGCCCGCGAGCCCGACTCGCCGCTGAAGTAGCTGCCGAATCTCCGTGCTGCCAATAAAAACGGTCCGACCTTGACGGGTCGGACCGTTTTTGTTATGTGTCGGGACTCTGCTCTCTGCTCTCTGCTCTCTGCTCTCTGCCTCCCGCTCCTGTTTCCGGCAGCCGGGTTTCAGTCCCCTCCCTGCTCCTACTTGAAGAAGATCGAGGAGATCTCCTTGTAGTTGTGCACGCGCTCGATGACGTCGGCGAAGATGTCGGCAACGGAGAGCACCGTAAACTTGTGGAGATCCTTGTTGGGGTTGAGGGGGATGGTATCGGTAACGATCACCTCCTCGAGGGCGCTGTCGTTGATGCGCTCGTAGGCCGGTCCCGAAAGTACGGGGTGGGTGATAGCGGCGCGTACGCTCTTGGCGCCGCGGGCCATGAGCATGTCGGCGGCCATGCAGATCGTACCGGCCGTGTCGATCATGTCATCGACGATGAGCACGTTGCGGCCCTCGACCTCGCCGATGGCGGTCATCTTGCCCACGACATTGGCCTTTGCCCGCTCCTTGTGGGAGATGATGATGGGCGTTCCGAGGTGCTTGGCGTAGGTGTTGGCCCGCTTGGCGCCGCCCATGTCGGGAGCGGCGATCGAGAGGTCCTCGATCTTGAGGCTTTCGATATAGGGTACGAAGATGCCGCTTGCGTAGAGGGCATCCACGGGGATGTCGAAGAAACCCTGGATCTGGTCGGCATGGAGGTCCATCGTCATGACGCGGTCCACGCCTGCGGCCATGAGCAGGTTGGCTACCAGCTTGGCGCCGATCGGCACGCGGGGACGGTCCTTGCGGTCCTGCCGTGCCCATCCGAAGTAGGGCATGACGGCTACGACCTTGTAGGCCGAGGCGCGGCGTGCGGCGTCGATCATCATCAGCAGCTCCATGAGGTTGTCCGAGGGCGGGAACGTGGACTGGATGATGAATACGGTGCAGCCGCGGATCGATTCGTTGTAACAGGGCTGGAACTCACCGTCACTGAAGCGCAGTACCTCGGACTGACCGAGCGTCGTGCCGAAACTTGCGGCGATTTTCTGGGCGAGGTATTCGGAACCGCGGCCCGAAAAGATCTTGATTTTATGGATAGCCATTGGTACGATGGGGTTTTGATGGTACAAATATACGGCAATAGGATGAGAAAGCGCGCCTTTGGCAGCGTGTTTTTTCAACAATCGGTTAAACTTTCAGACATTGGTCGATGAAATCGAGAATCTCCTCGCGTCCGGTGCCCTTTTCGGACGAGGAGACGAGCATCGGCGGGAGCTCCTCCCAGCTTTCCGAGAGTTGTGCGGCGTAACGTTCGACGCTCTTCTGGCGCTGGGCTTTCGAGAGCTTGTCGGCCTTGGTGAAGATCAGCCCGAAAGGGATGCCGTTCATGCCGAGCATCTCGATGAACTGCAGGTCGATCTTCTGGGGTTCGAGGCGGATGTCCACCAGCACGAAGAGATAGTGGAGCCGCTCGCAGCGGAGCACATAGTCGGTGATGAGCTTCGAGAAGGCACCGCGTACGCTCTTCGACGTACGGGCGTATCCGTACCCGGGCAGATCCACGAGATACCAGGCGTCGTCGATGCGGAAGTGGTTGATAAGGCGGGTTTTGCCGGGTGTTCCCGAGACTTTGGCGAGACCCGGCCGGCCGGTGAGCATGTTGATGAGCGACGATTTGCCGACGTTGCTGCGCCCGATGAAGGCGATGTCGCGCAGGTCGTCCTTCGGGACCTGCGAAATGCGTTCGGAACTGCACCGGAATTCGGCTTTTCGGATATCCATCGTCTCTGTTTTTTGTCGAACCGTCCGTCCGTTCCCGGCCTGGACGGAGGGCTGTCGTCTGTTTGCGTTGCAAAGATAGTGCAAAGCCGCGGGATGGCCAAATTCCGCCGGGACGCGATCAGTAGTGGCGCGGGTATTTGTTGTTGAAGCGGTATCCGACGCCGAGCATGAGGAAGTTGGGCATGTGGAAATCGCGCAGCGAGTAGCCGATGTGGAGGAACGAGCTGCGCGTGATGCCGACCTTCAGGGCGAGGATCTGGTAGAATGCCTTCAGGTCGCCGCCCTTGTGGAGAATGTTCGCCCCGAGTCCGAGTCCGATGGTGAAGTAGGGCATGACGAATTCGGCGCGTGCCGAGATTCCGAGTGCGAGCTGCCGGTCGATCGACGGACGGACGAACTCCATGTCGGTGCCGATGATGTAGTCGGGGACGTAGACGTTGGCGCTGCCGTCGTAGACGCCGTCGAGCGAGACTCCCGCGCGGAACTTGTACCCGAAGTTGTAGAGCGCCGAGACGTTGAGCCCCACGACGGGATAGGTGTCGGGCGAGGCGTAGTAGGCCCCGCCGACCTCCACGCCCTTGCTGCACCACGAGCCGAAGAGCACCACGTCGTAGCTCATGTGGCGGCGGAACTGCGGTGTTGCGCTGCGTTCGGGAATCTCGGCCCGTTCGCGTCCGAAGTTGTAGGTCAGACCGGCCTGAAGCCCCGCCGAGTTGAGCCCGGCATTGGGCAGCCGGGTGTTTCCGTTCGAGAAGTGGGTGAGTGTCGGGCCGACGGTGAGGTCCAACTCGCGGGTGAGCATCCAGCGCAGGAAGAAGTTTACGTTGAGCAGGGCATTCACCTTTGATCCCATCATGACGTTGTGGCTGTTCTGCTCCCGGTCGTAGGGCTTCCATCCGAACGAAAGGCCGAAATTCCATTCGTAATCGAGCGACAGCCGGTTCGTGAGCCGGGCGATACGGGCGCCCTGGAAGAGATAGACCGCCACGGGATTGCCCAGTTCCCGGGGGTTGGCAAAGTCGTAGTAGGCCGCGCCGATTCCCTGATAGACTCCTCCGTAGACCCGGTCGGCACGGCTGCCGGGATGGAATCCGAAGGCATATTTCAGGTGGGCGGCAAGCGACAAGTTTACGGGCAGTTGGGCCAGATTCTCACCCTGCAGAAAGGGATTGATCGTGAAGATGTGCTCGGGCCGGAATTCGGCGCCGATGCGGTGCGTGAGAGGCCGGTTCTGCGCCGGGTCTTCTTGAGCGGTGTTGTTCGCACCGAATTCCCCGATATGCGATCTTCTGTTCCCGGCATCCTCTGTCGCGCCATCGATTGCGCTTCCCGTTATGCACCCTGGTATGCCTTCTGCTCCGTGCAGAGCCAGCGTGTCGGCTTCGAAAGTCCCGTTGCCGGCCGCCGGAGCCGTTCCGGGGCAGATGCATGCTGCCATCCACAGGATAAATCCCGCGAAAAGGTGCGTGTATCGATGGCGGTTGCGGTTATTCATCGGGTCGGCGCTTCGGACTTCGGGACCCGAAGGTACGAATTTTTCCACAATCTGCGGCACGCCTTCGTGCGAATCTTCCGCAAAAATCACGGCCCGACGCTCCTGCCGTTCCGTCAATGTCCCGCAAACGCCTTGTTTTCTCCGGGAAAGGAGGGCTTGCGGTCTCCGTTCCGCAGAATCCGCCGGCTCCTCCCGACCTGCCGCAGACCCGTATGGCGGCTTCCGGAGCAATCACCATCCGGTGTTGTTCAATTTTTCCTTATATGTGGTCTTAACGTTGGATTGCGCGGCCCGAATTTCCTTTTGTCTGTAGGATTCGGTATATTTTAACACTTCTTGATACCTCCTATTACGAACCGGCCGGAGAGTGCCCTTGCCGGGCGTGCGATCCGGATAAAAACGACCGACCATGAAAGATGTAAATGTGGACCGCATGTACCGATACGGTACGGCGTTGGGCAGGGACCGTTGGATCACCTGGTGTTGGGCTAATGGTCTTACTCTTTTAATTATCAGCTGGTTTGTTTCGGAGAAGGCTGCGAGTATCCTTCTGGCGCTGGCCATGGTCTGCGTAGCGGCGGCTGTGATCCGTGCCGTGTATGTGTCGGTGCAGGTGCATCGGGGCCGTGCATCCCGGTTGCGGAACGCCCGCGGCGAGCAGGTTGCCCGTAAGGCGGACAGTTTGGTATCCGTCGCCTTTTTTGTCGTTGCTGTCGTATTGATTGTCTGGAATTATGTGAGGTAATGCGGCCTGTCGGACACAAAAAGGCCTCCGCCCGAAGCGGAGGCCTTTCCTATTTTCGGTCCCGGACCGGGTTTCAATACCCGAGGATGCGGAGCATCGAACGGTAGGACTGCTCCTTGGCGAAGAGTCGCGTGTAGTATTCGTTGTCCGACTTGTCGCGGTCGATGATGATGTGTTTCGGCGCGGGGATCAGACAGTGCTGGATGCCGCCGAATCCGCCGAGCGACTCCTGGTAGGCTCCCGTGTGGAAGAAACCGATATACTGCGTGTTTCCCTTCTCGAGTTTGGGGAGGAAGATGGCGTTCGTGTGGCACTCGGAGTTGTAGAAATCCTCGCTGTCGCAGGTCAGTCCTCCGAGGAATACGCGCTGGTACTCCTTGTCCCAGTTGTTGATGGCCAGCATGATGTAGCGCTGGTTGATTCCCCAGGTGTCGGGCAGGGTGGTGATGAACGACGAGTCGATCATGTACCAGTTCTCGCGGTCGTTCTGCTGCTTCTGATTGACGATCGAGTAGAGCGAAGCGCCGCTTTCGCCGACGGTGAACGAGCCGAATTCGGTGAAGATGTTGGGTTCCTCGATGCCGTTCCGCTGGCAGATGTTCTTGATCTGGGCGACGATCTCCTCGGTGAGGTACTCGTAGTCGTATTCGAAGTTCAGGGAGTTCTTGATCGGGAAGCCGCCGCCGATGTTGAGGCTGTCCAGCTCGGGGCAGATGGCCTTCAGTTCGCAATAGACGTTCATGCACTTCGACAACTCGTTCCAGTAGTAGGCCGTATCCTTGATACCGGTGTTGATGAAGAAGTGCAGCATCTTGAGCTGGAATTTCTTGCTGTTTTTCAGTTTGGCCTTGTAGAAGTCCACGATATCGTTGTAGCGGATTCCGAGGCGCGAGGTGTAGAAGTCGAACTTGGGCTCCTCCTCGCAGGCGATGCGGATGCCGACCTTGCACTTCTTGGTGAAGGCGTCTTCGAAGAGGTCGAGTTCCTCTTTGTTGTCGAGCACGGGTATCGTGTTCGTGAATCCGTCGTTCACGAGCTGGGCGATATTCTCGACATACTGCGGGCGTTTGAATCCGTTGCAGACGATGTAGCGGTCCTTGTCGATGATTCCGCCGTCGTAGAGGGCGTTGATGATGTGGATGTCGTAGGCCGAGGAGGTTTCGAGGTGGATGTCGTTCTTCATGGCCTCCTCGAGGACGAACGAGAAGTGGCTCGACTTGGTGCAGTAGCAGTAGTTGTACGAGCCCTTGTAATCGACCTTGGCCATTGCCACATTGAACATGCGTTTGGCGCGGTTGATCTGCTGGGAGATCTTCGGCAGGTAGGTGATCTTGAGCGGTGTGCCGTACTGTTTGATCAGCTCCATGAGCGGGATGTCGTGGAAGAGCAGCTCGCTGTCTTCGACGGAAAACTCGTCCTGCGGGAAGTCGAACGACTGTTCGATCAGGTCAATGTACTTGTCTTTCATTTTTCGTTCGTAGGGTTTTTGTCAATCCGGCTTCGCTACATTGTCTGAAATCGGCCGAAGTAGCTCGCCCGGATTTTCCGGGATTTTGCGATGCAAAATAGGTGAATATTTTTGGTTTAACCAACTTCCCGTACGAATATTTTTCAGGAAAATCGCATTTCGGCCCTCCGCATTGCCGTGCGATGCTCCGTGCGGTCTTTGCGGGCGGCTCTTTTTTCGGGCTTTTTGTGCAGGGAATGGCCCGGATGCTTGTTTTTTTGGCGGGAAAGAGGTAATTTTGAACCCTGATAAACCAACGAGATTCCGATCGTGCTCATTCGTATCATATCGCAATATCTCGAGACGCACAAGCGCCTCGTTGTTCCCCAACTCGGGGCCTTCATCGTCAAGGAGCCGGAGCATACGGTGCTCTTCTCCGAACTGCTCAAGCGCGACGACGGCGTGCTGCGCGGCCTGCTGCAGGCCGAGGGCGTCCATGAACTGGAGGCCGCCGGCGAGATCGACCGTTTCGTCTTCGAAGTGCGCCATGCCGTTGAACACGGCACACCGTGCCCGCTGCCCGGTTTCGGCACACTGTGTCCCGGGGCGAACGGGACCATCGCCTTCCGTTACGAACCGGATCCGGCGCTGCTCGAAGGGGCCGCGGCTGCACAGTCTGCCGAGCCGGAACCGCCGCAACCCGAATCTCCGACAGCGCCTGCGGCCGATCCCCGGCCGGCCGATATCCCGCAATCCCATGCGGAACCCGCGCCGGCTGCCGCCGTCCCTGCGCCGTCTGAAAATATCGGTTCTTCCCCGGATTTTCCGGAGCCCCGTCCTGTGAAACGCTCCGCGACGGCGGCCTTTACCGAGCCGCATATCTCGCCTTCGGCCAAGATGAATCCCGATCCTTCGGTCCGGGGTCTGCGCTACGGCAAGCCGCCGAAGAACACCAATGCCTATACCTATGTCGGACGGGCTCCCCGCCGGAGGGCCGATCGTTTCATCTGGATCGCCGTGATCGCCGCCGTGCTGGCACTTGCCGCCATCGGCTACGGTTATTACCGCGACATGCGCGAGCGGCAGCTCGAGGAGGCGGAGTGGATCGATTTCTCCGCGCCGGCATCTGCGGCACCGGAGGCATCCGAAACTCCTGCCGCCGGGGATACTTCGGAGCAACCGATGTAACCGCCCGCGGATCCACGGACCCCAACTTTTTTGGCAATGACAGAAATCGCAACCGTAAAACAACGTTTCGGCATCATCGGCACCTCGGAACTGCTCGACCGGGCGCTGGAGGTGGCTCTGCGCGTGGCGCCCACCGATCTGACGGTTCTCGTAACGGGCGAGAGCGGTGTGGGCAAGGAGTTTTTCCCGCAGGTGATCCATGCCTATTCCGCGCGCAAGCATAACAAGTACATCGCCGTGAACTGTGCGGCGATTCCCGAGGGTACGATCGACTCGGAACTTTTCGGACATGAAAAGGGGGCCTTCACCGGTGCTACGGAGGCCCGCAAGGGTTATTTCGAGGAGGCCGACGGAGGCACGATCTTCCTGGACGAGGTTGCCGAACTGCCGCATTCGACCCAGGCGCGCCTGGTGCGCGTGCTGCGGACCGGGGAGGTTATCCGCGTGAGTACGTCGAAGGTGCAGAAGCCCAACGTGCGGGTCGTCGCGGCCACGAACGTGAACCTTCAGGAGGCTATCGTTCAGGGAAGTTTCCGCGAAGACCTTTTCTATCGCTTGAGCACGGTGCCCATCTCCGTGCCGTCGCTGCGCGAGCGTCCCGAGGACATTCCGCTGCTGTTCCGCAAATTTGCCGCCGATGTCGCCGTGCAGTACCGCATGCCGGCCGTAACGCTCGACGAGGGGGCGCGGCAGATGCTGATGCACTACTACTGGCGGGGCAATATCCGCCAGCTGAAGAATGTCGCCGAACAGATCTCGGCCATCGAGCCGGCGCGGGTCATCACCTCCGAGATACTTTCGCGCTACCTGCCGCCCCAGGAGGCCGGTGCTCCCGTGGCTGCGGGTGCTCCGCGTTTTGACGACGACATGTCCACCGAGCGCGAACTGCTCTACAAGGTGCTCTTCGACATGCGGGCCGACATCAACGACCTCAAGCGGATGATGACCGAACTGATGCAGCAGGCATCGGGACACCGTGCGGAACCCCAGCACGATATCAAGGCGCTGCTTCCCACGACGGCCCAGAGCTCGCTGGAGCCGGCCCGGCCGGCTGCGGAGTTTGCCGAGAGCGAGGAGGTTACCGACGAGGCGCCGCGCGAGAAGACCAAGGCGGACATGCAGCGCGAGCAGATCATCCGCGCCCTGCGCCGCAACAACGGCCGCCGGCGCGAGGCTGCCGCGGAGCTCTTCATGTCGGAGCGCACGCTCTACCGCAAGATCAAGGAACTGGGAATAACCGAAAACTGACGTATGAAATTCAAGCTGCTCATAATGCTCTGCTGCACGGCGCTCTTCGCCGGCTGCGGCGTGGCCATCAAGTATTCGTTGTCGGGAGCGTCGATTCCTCCAGATGCCAAGACCTTCTCGGTGGCCTATTTCCCCAATAACGCGACGATGGTGTCGCCGATTTTGAGTTCGACGCTTACCGATGCGCTGGTGGATATGTTTTCGCGGCGTACGCGCCTGACGCAGGTCGATGAGGGCGGCGACTTCGCCTTCGAGGGTGAGATCACGAACTACACCTCGACGACCTCGTCCGTGTCGAGCGACGAATATGCCTTGCTGAACCGCCTGACGATCACCGTCAAGGTGCGTTTCACGAATGCCCTCGACGACAGCATGTCGTTCAACCGCACCTTCTCGGCCTACGAGGACTACGACTCGACGCAGCTGCTTACGGAGGTGGAGGGCACGCTCATCCCGGTCATCGTCGATAAGATCGTAACGGATATCTTCCAGGCTTCGGCCTCCAACTGGTGATGCCCATGGCCGGATTGCGCGACTATCTGCTTTCGCCCTGCGAGGCGTCGCAACCCTCCGCCGAAGAACTTGCCGCGGCGCTGGAGCGTTATGCGTGGTTCCTTCCGCTGCATGCCGCTGCCGAACGGCTTTCGGGAGAGACGGATCCGCTGGTCGGGCTCATGGCCCCGTGGCGCGGGGAGAGTTCGCTGCGCCGTGCGGCGGTGGATGCCGATGCGCTGACGCATCTCACGTCCGGGGAGGTCATCGACCGTTTCCTGAAGGAGGAGGACCTGCGTATCGTCGCCGACGAGACGGCTCCCGATACGGAGGTGCGTACGGCTCCCGATCTGGACGACGAGGACGAACTCGTAAGCGAGGAGCTGGCTGCGGTTTACCTTTCGCAGGGACTCCGCGACGAGGCTGTGGCAATTTATCGCAAATTAAGTTTGCTAAATCCCGAAAAAAGTATTTACTTTGCCGAACTTATTGAAAAAACCGAAAAACAATAATTAAAAGACTGAGATATGTTATACACGATTTGCATTGCCCTGATACTTATTGCGAGCGTTCTGATCATTCTCGCGGTACTGGTGCAGAATCCCAAGAGCGGCATGGCCGCCAACTTCGGCGCGTCGAATCAGGTGATGGGCGTGCGTGAGACGACGAATTTTCTGGAGAAGTTTACCTGGACGATGGCCATCGCCATTGTGGTTTTGAGCCTTGTTGCCACGCTGGCCATGGACAAGGGCCTCGTTGCGGAGAGCAATTCGGAGATCTCGAAGGATGCCAAGGCTCTTCAGGAGCAGATGCTCAACACGGAGGCGGTTCCCGCGATGCCGCAGGCCGAGCTTCCCGCGGAGCAGCCCGCTGCGGAGCCTGCCGAAACTTCGGCCGAGTAGGTGCGGATCTCCTCTCCGGAATTCGGAGAAGCGTATACAAAACGTCCCTTTGCCTGGCAGAGGGACGTTTTTTTTGAGCCATTTCGCGGATAAATGTCTATCTTTGTTCCCGATGCAGGGACTGCCGAACATGTAACAAAAATACCCGAATGAAATGAAAAAATCTACGCTTATGAAAACCTGTGTGGCCTGCGGCGTGCTTACGGCCGCAGCATGCGGCGATGGCCGCCCTTCCGGAGAGACCGTGGCCGTCTATCTTGACGAGACGCAGCCGATCGAACGGCGCGTCGAGGATGCACTTTCGCGGATGACGCTCGAAGAGAAAGTTGCCGTGCTGCATGCGCAGTCGAAATTCTCCTCGGCGGGAGTTCCTCGTCTCGGCATTCCCGAACTGTGGTGTACGGACGGCCCTCACGGCATCCGTCCCGAGGTGCTGTGGGACGAGTGGGACCAGGCCGGCTGGACGAATGACTCCTGTACGGCTTTCCCGGCTCTGACGTGCCTTGCGGCGACGTGGAATCCCGAGATGGCGGCCCTCTACGGCAAGTCCGTCGGCGAGGAGGCCCGCTACCGCGAGAAGGACGTGCTGCTCGGCCCGGGCGTCAATATCTGCCGCATGCCGCTCAATGGCCGCAACTTCGAATATATGGGCGAGGATCCCTATCTTTCGTCGCGCATGGTCGTGCCCTATGTGCAGGGCGTGCAGCAGAACGGCGTGGCGGCCTGCGTCAAGCACTTCGCGCTGAACAACCAGGAGGTACACCGCCACGGCGTCGATGTCGTCGTGGATGACCGGGCCCTGTACGAGATCTACCTTCCGGCCTTCAAGGCGGCCGTCCAGGAGGGCGGCGCCTGGGCCATCATGGGCTCCTATAATAAATATAAGGGAGAGTACTGCTGCCACAACCGCTACCTGCTCAACGACATTCTCAAACGCGACTGGGGCTTCGACGGTACGGTGATCTCCGACTGGGGCGGTACGCACGATACGCGCGAGGCGATCGAAAACGGTCTCGACCTGGAGTACGGATCGTGGACCGACGGCCTGACATGGGGTGCCAGCAACGCCTACGACAACTACTTCCTGGCGGCTCCCTACCTCGACCTGCTCCGCCGGGGCGAGGCTTCGGTCGAGACGCTCGCCGGCAAGGTGCGCCGCGTGATGCGCCTGACCTGCCGCCCGGCGATGAACCCGCGCAAGCCTTTCGGATCGCTCAATTCCCCCGAACACGCCGCCGCTGCCCGCCGCATTGCGGGCGAAGGCATGGTGCTGCTGAAGAACGACGGCGGCGTGCTGCCGCTGGATCTGCAGCAGACGAAACGCATTGCCGTCATCGGCGAGAATGCCGTGAAGATGATGACTATCGGCGGCGGCTCCTCCTCGCTGAAGGTGAAACACGAGACGACGCCGCTGGAGGGTATCCTCGCCGCCGTCGGCGAGCGCGCCGAGGTGGTTTACGAACGCGGCTACGTCGGCGACGTGTCGAGCAGCTTCAACGGCGTGGAGACCGGGCAGGATCTGAACGAGACGCGCACGGCCGACCGCCTCATCGCCGATGCCGTGGCTGCGGCCCGCGATGCCGATGCCGTGATCTTCATCGGTGGTCTGAACAAGAGTGCCAACCAGGATGCCGAGGGCAGCGACCGCCTGCAACTGGGGCTTCCCTATGGGCAGGACTGTCTGATCGAGGCGCTTGCCGAGGCTAATCCGCACCTGGTTGCGGTCTTCGTCTCGGGCAATGCCGTGGCGATGCCGTGGATCGATCGTGTTCCCGCCGTGCTGGAGGCATGGTATTCGGGTTCGGAGGCGGGCAATGCCCTGGCTGATGTGCTCTTCGGTGCGGTGAATCCCTCGGGCAAGCTGCCCTTCACCTTCCCCGTACGTCTGGAGGACAACGGCGCCATCGCACTGGGCGAGTACCCGGGCGGCGACTCGGTGAAGTATAACGAGAGCATCTTCGTCGGATACCGCTGGGCCGAGAAGCAACAGATCGCGCCGCTCTTCGCCTTCGGCCACGGCTTGAGCTATACGACCTTCGCCTACGACAATATCCGCAGCGACCGCACGGAACTCGGCTCGGATGGCTCGATCCGCATCTCGGTCGATGTTACCAATACGGGCGAGCGGGCCGGTCAGGAGGTTGTGCAGCTCTATGTCGGCGACTGCGCCTCGTCGCTTCCGCGTCCCGTCAAGGAGCTCAAGGGCTTCGAGAAGGTTGCCCTCGAACCCGGCCAGACGCGTACGGTAACCTTTACGCTCACGCCCGAGGCGCTGCAGTACTACGACGATACGAAGGGTGCCTGGGTTGCCGAGCCGGGCGACTTCAAGGCCTTTGTCGGCGCCGCTTCGGACGATATCCGCGGCGTAGTGGATTTCACATTGAAATAACAGCGGTCTGTTTTGCGAAAAAGCGTCCGCACCTTTGAAGGTGCGGACGCTTTCATTTTGTTCCGGCGTACAGCTCTTCGGTCCTGTGGTTCTTCGGCCCTGCGGCTATTCGGCCACTTCGTCCTTGGTCTGTTTGCGGCTGTTGAGGGCCAGGTAGCGCTGCAGGGTCTGCTGCAGATGCTGCGGGCTGATGTTGTGGTGAATGTCTCCGTTCTGTGCGATCGAGATTCCTCCCGTCTCTTCCGAGACGACGATGATGATCGCATCGGAAATTTCGCTCATGCCGATGGCTGCGCGGTGGCGTGTTCCGTAGGATTTGGGTACGGCGCTCTGCGTTACCGGGAGAATACACTTGGCAGCCACGATGCGGTCGCCTTCGATTACAACGGCTCCGTCGTGCAATGGGGCATTTTTGAAGAAGATGTTCTCGAGCAGCGGGGTGGAGATCTTGGCGTCGATGGCGATGCCGCCTTCGGTAATCAGTCGCAGGTCGCTGCGCAGTCCGATGACGATCAGCGCTCCTATTTTCGCTTCGGACATTTCGCGGCAAGCCGTAACGATCGGCACGACGTTCGTCTGCACGGGATCCTCGCCCGAGGAGAAGATGCGGGTGATGAAGTTGAAGTGCTTTTGCCGCATGCCGATCATCTGGAGGAATCGTCGCAGCTCGGGCTGGAAGACGATAATCAGGGCGATGGCGCCTACCGAGATCAGCTGCCCGAGAATGGTCGATAGCAGCTCCATATTGAGAGCCCGGACGATGACCCAGAGCAGGTATATGGCGATGATTCCCGAAAGGATGTAGGGGGCGTTGGTGCCTTTGGTCATGCGGTAGATCCAGTACATGATCGCAGCCACCAGGATGATGTCTATGAAGTCGATGAATGTGAACGGAACGAATCCCATCTGTCCGGAAAAATTAGTTCGTTTTCATTTTCGTGCAAATGTACGAAAAAAAACGGTTTCCCCGCTATTCGGAGGAAACCGTCTTGCGTCTTGACCGGTTGTCCGATCAGTTTTTCGCCTTGTCGGCCTTTTTGTCGGCGGCGTAGAGCTCATTGACCTTCTTCAGCACGGCGGGCGTGATGTTGAGTGTCGTGTCGGCGTCTATGAGGGCCGAAGCGTTGATGATGAGCTTGTAGCGCTTGTCGGCGTTGATCTCCTGCACGGCGCGCTGGAGCAGGTCCTGTGCACGGTTCGTGAAGACGTAATTCTCTTCGTCGAGCGTCTGGGCCTCTTTCTGTGCGTTGTTCTGATAGGAGGCCACACGCTGCTGGATGCTTTCCTGCTGGGCCTGCGCGTCGCGTGTGGTAATCAGGCCTTTCTGGTATTTTTCCTGCAGCTGGGCGGCTTCGGCCTGGAGGCTCTGCTCGCGCTGGGCCCAGCTTTTCTGGGCTTTCTCGGTTTTCTCCTGAAGGGCCTTGCCTTCGTTGAGGAAGAGGTCGCACTGGGCCAGCACCGCCTCGACCTGTACATAGGCGATGTCGCTCGATCCGATCTGGGCCGTCGCTTCGGTCTGCGCCTCGGCGCCTGCGGCCTGCTCCGTCGTTTTCGAGTCGCAGGCGGTCATGGCGAGCGCTGCGGCCAGGAGCGGGAAGAGAATTTTTTTCATATTGGGTATGCTGTTTTTTGGTAATTATTTCTCCTTTGGGACACAAAGGTAGGAAAAAATCTTTATTTTTGCCTGTCTGCGACCAAAATTTGACAATCATGTACGAATATATCAGCGGCACAATCGCCGAGGTGGCTCCGACCTATGCGGTTCTCGATGCCGGAGGTGTCGGCTACTACCTCAACATCTCGCTCGAAACCTTCTCGGCCATCGAGCATGCCGAACGGGCCAAACTCTATGTGCACTATGTGGTCCGGGAGGATGCCCAGTTGCTCTACGGTTTTTCGACGCGTGTCGAACGGGAACTTTTCCGCCTGCTGATCGGCGTTTCGGGCGTCGGGGGCAATACGGCGCGGATGATCCTCTCGACCTATTCGCCGCGGGAGTTGCAGAACATCATCTCCACGGGCAATGCCGTGCTGCTGAAGAATGTCAAGGGGCTGGGCCTGAAGACGGCGCAGAAGATCATCGTGGAACTCACGGGCAAGCTCACGGCGCTCGGTGCCGAAGCGGATGCCGCGGCACCTGTTGCCGACAGCGGGAATTTCGACGAGGCCCTTGCCGCGCTGGTCATGCTGGGCTTTGCGCGCACGGCGGCCGAAAAGGTGCTGCGCGGGGTGCTGCGGGAGACTCCGTCGGCTTCGGTCGAGGAGCTGGTGCGCATGTCGCTCAAGCGGCTTTGATCTGACATCCTTATTTCTCGGATTCGTCGGCGAGCGAAGGCTCGACCGTGCGGAGTGCTTCCGTTTCTGTTCGGATGCAAGGCGTTATCTCGCCATGCGTCCTTGCCATGTCCCGAGAATAACGGGCTCTCTGAAAAGATCCTTTTGCCTGTTTTTCACAATTTTTTAATCTTTGCGTGCTACCTGTTGGGATTTTTTTGCTATCTTTGTATCTTGATTAGGTATTGTTGGGGATGTGTGGCAGACTGTTGATGTGTAGTACTGTGCATGCTCTTTCTTGAAATCTCTGTCGCTGTGTCTCTAATTGCCTGTTGGGTAAACAGATATATTTATTCTTAATCCAAACAACATGAAGAAGGTTTACACGTTTGCGACGTTTTTCAGTCGCAGGATTGCATGGTTACTGATGTGTGTAAGCACATTGGTGTTTTCGTCCTGCAGCGACGAGTACGATGATTCGGAACTTCGTGCCGATATCGAAGATCTCGAAAACCGGGTAGCAGCACTTGAGGCCTGGCAGAAGTCTGTCAATTCGGACATCCAGTCTCTCCAAAGCCTTGTCAAGGCTCTTGAAGAGAAGAACTTCATCACCGACGTAACTCCCGTGAAGGAAAACGGCATTGAGGTCGGTTATACGATTACGTTCCAGACCGGTGAGTCGATTACCATCAAGCATGGAGTGGACGGTATCGATGGTGAGACTCCGGTTATCGGTGTAGCGAAGGATACGGACGGGGTCTATTACTGGACCGTGAAGATCGGCGATGCCGCAGCTGAATTTATGACCGATGGGGCCGGCAACAAGATCCCCGTGACGGGTCCCAAAGGCGACACGGGCGATGACGGCCAGACTCCCTATATCAAGGATGGCAACTGGTGGATCGGCACGACGGATACGGGCGTGAAGGCCCAGGGTGATACGGGCGACGATGGTCAGACTCCCTATATCAAGGACGGCAACTGGTGGATCGGCACGACGGATACGGGTGTGAAGGCCCAGGGTGAGGATGCCATTGCTCCCCAGGTTCGGATCAATGCTGACAGCAATGAATGGGAGATTTCGACCGACGGCGGAGTTACCTGGGCCTCTACGGGCGTGAAGGCTACCGGCGAGAAAGGCGAGGATGGTGATAAAGGCGACAAGGGCGACGCGGTCTTCGCCGAGAATGGCGTCGATTACACGAGCGATCCGGATAATGTGATTTTCACGCTGGTGGATGGTACGCAGCTGATTGTTCCGCGCGCCAACACCTTGACCGTAGGCTTTGACAGCTATGAGCCCTTCACCGTGTATGCCAAAGGTTCGGATGTTGCCATCGTGCTGCCGCAGGGGCTCAAGGAGTCGGACTATACGGCCATGGTTGCCGAAGTGAAGAACAGTGCCGGTACGGGCATGGATATCCAGACCCGTGCAGCTTCGCCGTGGCAGGTTGATCTGACTAAGCCGGCCTTTGCCGATGGCGTTTATCAGAATAATGCCAAGGTCCGTGTAACGCCCGTCGATGCCGCCAATGGAGACAAGGCGATTCTGAAGGTTACGCTTATCGATAAGGAAGGACAGGAGGTTTCCGTTTCGCGTGTGCTGCAGTACTATGAGAATGCGCTTACGGTTGCGGCCATGGAGGGCGGTACCTTTACCCTGGAGGAGGATCTTGTGCTGAAGGAGCCGATCATCGTGCCTGCCGGAAAGACCCTCGACCTCGATCTGGGCGGTCATACCATCGCATCGGACGATACCTGGGACGGTAATGTAACCTGGTCGGTTATTTCGGTGATGGGCGGCAATCTCACTCTCAAGAACGGTACGGTTCAGTCCGGGGGCAACGGTGTCTATGGCCTGGATATCCGCAACGGCGGACATGTGGTCATCGAGAGCGGCACCTACCTCGGCTATCTGGATGCTGTCTATGTGCATAAGGGAACTGTCGAGATCAAGGGTGGAACCTTCGATCTTGTCAAGACGGAGGAATACCCGGACTGGGGTACCAACTATCTGATCAACTGCCTGGATGCGAATTACAAGAACGGCACGGCCAAAGTCATCATCACGGGTGGTACGTTCGTAAACTTCGATCCTGCCAACAACCGTGCCGAAGGCGTGGGTACGAACTTCGTGGCTGCCGGCTACTCCTCGGAGAAGGTGAGCGACGATCCCGCAACCTACGAGGTGGTTCCCGGCGTGAAGATCAACTCCGCCGCCGATATCGAGGATGCGATTGCCGCCGCTGTTGAAAGCGGTTCGAACACCGTGGTTCTGACGGCGCCGGTTTCGTTCAACGAGGATGTCGTGCTGGATGGCCGGGGTGTAACGTTCGAAGGCTCGCCCGTCTATTTCAACGGATCGGCTACGGTCCGGAACCTGATCTTTGCCAATGGACACAATGCCTCGTCGATGCGGAGTGGGATGCGGTTCAGCTGACGAACAAGGATATCGAGTCGGTTGTATTCCGGAATTGCACGTTTAAGAATACGGTGCCGGGATATCGTTACATCCATCTCGAACTGCGGGACAACAGCATTTATGCGGTCAATGAGACGGCAACGGTAGAGATTGTCGGCTGTACCTTCGAGAACGTTTCCAACGCGTATTGCAAGGATTCCGCCATTACCATTACGGGCTTCCGTTTTGCCAACATGAAGATTGCCGGCAACTATGTGAAGGGTGCCGGTGCGGATCATCTGACGACCTCCGTCATCTGGATCTGCGACGGGAACAACTTCTCGAATCTGATGTCCGAAGAGGATATCAACCAGGCGTTTACGCTGGTGGAATAGTTGGCCTTCCACTGCCTTGACAGATCGGGACGGATAGCGCTATCCGTCCCGATTTTGTATGCCGGCCGCCGGCTTGGGCATACGAAGGGGCGTTTTTTTTCGTTTGTTGTTCGTATATCGGATTGTTTTTGTAAATTTGCACGATTCCATGCCGATGAAAAGATTGTGGTCATACGCTTTGGTTGCCCTGGTTGCGGTGAGCGGCCTGTCGTGTTCCGACGAGGAGGTGCTTCCCACCCAGCGCGACAAGATCGTCTCGTTCCTCACGTCGTCCCACGCCCCGGCGCTTGTCGCGGAGTCGGATGCCGACCAGGAGGCGCAGCAGGCCTTCTATACGGTCTCGGGCAACACGGTCTATCGGTATATCGACAACTATTACGCCCCGGGCCGGGACCAGAAAAGGGTGGTCGAGGCTTCGTCGAAGGTAACGATCACCTTCCGGGCCTATGTCTTCACCTTTTCGACGATCACCGACAGCACGTTCCCTTACTATTCGAACGATCCGCTGCTCCGCAGCGCCTATCTTGAGCTGGGGCTTGCCGAGGATGCCTGGTCGTTCGAGCCGCTGGCGCTCGACATGCGCGGCGACATACTAAAAGGGCTGCGTTATGCGTTACTGGGATGTCGCGAGGGCGATGAGGTCGAGGCTTACATGACCTACAACATGGCCTACGGGGACGCGAACTTCAGCACGATACCCCGCGAGAGTCCCGTGGCGTGGTTTTTCACCGTCGAGACGGTTGAATGACGCCCTGCTTTAAATTGATATGGAAATGAGAATTTTACGAGATATGAAATTGTATACCCGTATATGGTGTCTTGCGGCGATGGCCGTGCTGCTGCTTTCTTCCTGCGCGAAGGAGGAGACCGAGTCGTTCGACAAGTTCGAAAACCAGGCTCTCGAGGCCTGGATGCACCAGCACCGGCCCGAGTTGGTCAAGAACTACCAGTCCGACGGCGGCTATTATGTCGATGTGCTGGAGGCGGGTGACATGAATGCTGCGCCGATCAGCGATACGGTCTGCTGGGTGTCGTTCGACTTCTCGGGACGCGACTTGAGCGGCAACATCATCCTCACGCGCAATGCCGCCGAAGCGCATCAGGTGGGTTCTTTCACCAAATACACGCACTATGTGCCCTATTACCGTTACTGCGGCGAGAGCTATGCCACGAGTTCCGGACAGATCGAAGGTACCTACCTGGCCATGCGCAACACGCTGTATCTGGATCCCGACTACGCCTCGGCGCGCGGTCTGGATACGGAGATCCGGCTTCGCGAGGGCTCGAAGGTGGTGCTTTACATGCCTTCGCGCGTCGTGGGTTCGAGCGGTGTCTCGGGCGATGGTGGTTATGAGGGTCAGAACGACGACAACCAGACCTTCACGCTCGATGCGCAGCGTCCTTTCATCGTTACGATGACGATCTGCGATACGGTCAAGAACCCGCTCGAGAAGGAGGGCCACGAGGTCGATACCTTCTGCAATGAGACGAACGGCGGTCTGAAGATTTACGACAATGACGATGAGACGGCGGATGCCAAGCCGCTCCCCGAAGATCCCGAGGATGCGGATCATCCATACAACGTGGCCGAGGAGTGGGTCAGCGCCAACGATTCCATCCCGCAGGTCTATGTCAATTACCGTTTCAACCCGGCCGTCAAGGGGCTGACTTTCCCCAAACCCTATGCCTCGGGATATCTTCCCTATGCCGACGCCGCCTCGATGGCGACGCTCGAGGCGCAGATCAACGAGGCGCTCGTCAAGCGCTTCCATCCCGACGAGGACGAGCCCTATCCCGGCATCAAGGAGTTGAAGGCCGATACGGTGAAGCTCGACGGTACGGCGAAGATCTGGTATATCGGCCGCTTCCTCGACGGCTTTATCTTCGACACGAACATCGACGAGGTGAAGCAGATCATCTACGGGGAGGTTGCTTCCGAAGGCAAGGCCTTCGAATATACTCCGAAAGAGGGAGGCGCCATTACGGCGTGGTACTATACGGTTCCCAACCTGCAGTACGGACAGTGGGCCGCAATCATCGCCACCTCTACGAACTGCTACGGCTCGACCGGCCGTTCGGGCGGTACGACCACGGGCAGCAGCGGCTATTCGTCGTCCTATTGGGACTACCTCAATTATTTGAGCTATTACAACAGTTACTACGGCAACAGCGGCTACTACAACGGCTATTACGGCGGTTACTACAACGGCTATTACGGCGGTTACTACAATCCCTATTACGGTTACGGCTATGGTTTGGGATACGGTACGACGACCGACGATTCGGAGAGCGAGACGACCATCAGTACGGAGATTCCGCCCTTCACGCCGCTTATTTTCGAATTCTACATCGAGCCCGACGACGAGGATTAGCCGTTTCGGATTTGGATGGCATGAGCTCCCGCGAAAGTTATTTCGCGGGAGTTCTTTTTTGTCCGCCCGGATCTATCTTCGGAGGGAGGCATTGCGGTCCGGTACCGCCCCGGAAGACGATTCCGATGCGGACGGATGCATTTCTCCCGTGCCGTTTCGTCCTGCTTTCGGTTTTTTTCGATGCGTAACCGGTTTTTCCGGTTTTGTGCCACTTTTTCGGGCAGAAATTTTGTAAATCCGCAAAATTGTATTAATTTAGTTGTGCAGAAGTGTAACACCTAAAATTCAACTGATATGATTATCACATTTAACGAGTTGCGTCGTATCAAGGACCGGCTGCCGAGCGGCAGTTCGCAACGCATTGCAGATGAACTGGGAATCGATGTAGAAACTGTCCGCAACTATTTCGGAGGCAGCCACGAGGCGAAGGAGTGCGTCGGGGTTCATTTCGAACCGGGACCGGACGGCGGCGTGGTAACGCTCGATGATACGACGATACTCGATGTGGCGATGCGCATCTTGAGCGAGCAGCAGCGATAAGACATAGGATTTGTCCGGCAATCGGCCGGATGCAGTACCGGAATCCGGAAAGGGGTTCCGGTATTTTTTTCTCTTCGGCAGAGCCAATCACTCCTTTATATATTGAGCCCGCTGCTGGGCGGGTATCCGTGCGGATCCATCACGGGTGTGAGCCGCTTCGATGGCGGGTCCTGCCAAAATGCCAAAATGCCGGATGTCGGAGGTCGGTCGGCCCGTTTTTTTGTCATCGGGCTGTCAAATTGGCAGTAATTTCTGTTTGGTACAACCTTTGTTTGAAGGTAGGGCGTATCCGACGACCGGAGCCCGAGAGCGAAGGGGTGCGGAGCAACAACGGAAAAAGAACAATTAAAAACATAGTACAGTTATGGCAAAGATTATTGGTATCGATTTAGGAACTACGAACTCCTGCGTGGCAGTGATGGAGGGCAACGAGCCCGTGGTTATCCCCAACTCGGAGGGACACCGCACGACGCCGTCCGTCGTGGCATTCACGGCCGACGGGGAGCGCAAGGTGGGAGATCCCGCCAAGCGTCAGGCGATCACGAACCCCAAGCGCACGGTCTTCTCGATCAAGCGTTTCATGGGTGAGACCTACGACAAGGTAACGGCCGACATCGCCCGTGCTCCCTATTCGATCGTCCGTGGCGACAACAACACGCCGCGTGTCGATATCGACGGACGTCTCTATACGCCGCAGGAGATCTCGGCGATCATTCTTCAGAAGATGAAGAAGACGGCCGAGGATTATTTGGGCCAGGAGGTTACCGAGGCGGTGATCACGGTTCCGGCCTACTTCTCCGATTCGCAGCGTCAGGCTACGAAGGAGGCCGGCGAGATCGCGGGTCTGAAGGTTCGCCGAATCATCAACGAGCCTACGGCCGCAGCCCTGGCCTACGGTCTGGACAAGAAGCAGAACGACATGAAGATCGCCGTGTACGACCTGGGCGGCGGTACGTTCGATATCTCGATTCTGGAGCTGGGCGACGGCGTCTTCGAGGTGAAGTCCACGAACGGTGATACGCACCTCGGAGGCGATGACTTCGACCATGTGCTGATCGACTATATGGCTGAGGCCTTCAAGGCCGAGCACGGCATCGACCTGCGTGAGGACCCGATGGCGCTGCAGCGACTGAAGGAGGCTGCCGAGAAGGCGAAGATCGAACTCTCGTCTTCGACGACGACGGAGATCAACCTGCCGTACATCATGCCCGTGAACGGCATTCCGCAGCACCTGGTGATGACGCTGACGCGCGCCAAGTTCGAGCAGTTGTGCGACCATCTGATCCGCAAGACCGTCGAGCCGTGCAAGCTGGCGCTGCGTGATGCGGGTCTGGAGGCTTCGCAGATCGACGAGGTGATCCTCGTGGGCGGTTCGACGCGTATCCCCGCCATCCAGAAGATCGTCGCCGACTTCTTCGGCAAGACGCCCAACAAGTCGGTGAACCCCGACGAGGTCGTAGCCATCGGCGCCGCCATCCAGGGTGGTGTGCTGACGGGCGAAGTGAAGGATGTGCTGCTGCTCGACGTTACGCCGCTGTCGCTCGGTATCGAGACGCTGGGCGGTGTGATGACGAAGCTCATCGACGCCAACACGACGATCCCGACGCGCAAGTCGGAAGTCTTCTCGACGGCAGCCGACAACCAGCCTTCCGTAGAGATCAACGTCTGCCAGGGTGAGCGTCCGCTGGCCCGCGACAACAAGTCGATCGGCCGCTTCCACCTCGACGGCATTCCGGCCGCACCGCGCGGTGTGCCGCAGATCGAGGTAACGTTCGATATCGACGCCAACGGCATTCTGAACGTTTCGGCCAAGGACAAGGGCACGGGCAAGGAGCAGAAGATCCGCATCGAGGCATCGTCGGGTCTGACCGAGCAGGAGATCCAGCGCATGCGCGACGAGGCGAAGGCCAACGAGGCGAAGGACAAGGCCGAGAAGGAGCGTATCGATAAGATCAACGCCGCCGACTCGAACATCTTTGCCACCGAGAAGCAGCTCAAGGAGTACGGCGACAAGCTGCCTGCCGACAAGAAGGCGGCCATCGAGACGGCTCTGGGCAAGCTGAAGGAGGCACACAAAAATGCCGACGTGGCAGCCATCGACACGGCCATCGCGGAGCTCAACGCCGCCTGGCAGGCCGCCTCGCAGGACATCTACGCACAGCAGCAGGCTCAGGGTGCCCAGCAGAACGCCGGCGCCGGCCAGCAGCAGGCCAACACGGGCGCGCAGTCGAACGACGGACAATCGCAGCCCGAGGATGTCGAGTTCGAGGAGGTAAAATAATCGGGCGCAGGCCCCGGATGCACGGAGTTCCGTGCCTCCGAAACGAAAAGCGGGGGAGTGGCGACACTCCTCCGCTTTTTTTGTATGTTCGGACGGGGTTACTCCCCGACGGTCAGCACGACGATATGGTCCGGCGTTTCGGGCACCGCGCCCAGCCGGAGCGTTACGCCCTCCTCGTCCTGCCGGAATCCGATCTTTTGGCCGTCGGCGAAGTTTGCCGCCTTGCGGACGCGCATGCCGCGGATCGGAACGAAGAGCTCCGTGTCGGGCCAGTCGAGAATATGGACGTAGACCCGGTCGCCGCAACGGGTCGTAACGCCCCAGGCGCGTGGCGTTACGGGCCCGGCCTCCGTCCCACAGATTGTGGAAGCATTTTCGCGCATCCAGGCGCCGATCCCTGCGAGGCGTTCGAGCGCCGCCTCGGGCAGCGCGCCGTCGGGCTGCGGCCCGACGTTGAGCAGCAGGTTGCCGCCGCGTCCGGCTGCCCCTGCAAGGTAACGGATCAGATCGTCGGTCGATTTGTAGTTCCGGTCCGTGATGCGGTAGCCCCACGACCCGTTCATCGTCTGGCAGGTCTCGAGCGGCAGGCGGCTTACCTCCTGTCCCGACAGTCCGGCGGTGTTCTCCCCGGGCAGGTCGCGTTCGAAGGTCTGCGCATCCTCCCCCTCGAAAGGCGCGAGGTGGTGGTTGTTCACCACCAGACAGGCCGGCTGGAGCTGGTGTATGAGCCCGTATAACTCTCCGAGCCGCCAGTCGAACGAGGGATTCTCGTCCTGATCCCATACGCCGTCGAACCAGATGGCCCCCACGGGACCGTATTGCGTGAGCAGCTCGGTGAGCTGCGCCTTCATGAAGGCGAAGTAGGCGTCGGGATCCTCCTTTTCGGGATCGCGGCCCGTGCCGCGTCCGGTTCTCCCGCGCGGGGCATCCTCGCGCCACCAGTCGATGAGCGAGTAGTAGAAGTGCACGCCCAGCCCCTGCCGGTGGCACTCCTCGGCCAGTTCGCGCACCACGTCGCGCGCAAAGGGCGTGGCATCGACGACGTTGTAGGGCGACCGGGCCGTGCGGAACATCGAGAATCCGTCGTGATGGCGCGTCGTGAAACAGATGTAGCGGGCCCCGGCCTCGCGGAATGCCGTAACCCATTCCCGGGCGTTGAACCGTGCCGGATAGAATCCTCCGGCGAGTTTGGCATATTCGTCGCGGTCGATGTCGAGGTTGGTCATCACCCATTCGCCCTGCCCGAGCAGGGCATAGAGACCCCAGTGGATGAAGATTCCGAAACGGGCGTCGGCGAACTGCCGCCGTGCGGCGATGTTTTCGGGAGCCGGCACATACCCGGATTGTGCTGCGGCGCTTGCGGCGAGCAGGGCGGCACAGCAGCAGAGAAGGAGTTTTTTCATGCGGATTTGGGAATTTGTTGCCAGAAGTTACGAAAAGAGTGTAATTTATTGGAAATGAGCGTAGGTTAATTGCTCTTGATAGTAATAGGTTACGATTTAGTTAGTTATCTACTGCATTATCTTTCTGCGCATTGCGTAACCTTCAAAGAACTCTTCCTATGCAAAAGTAGCTATTTAATTCGAGATTTTGATATAAACTCCCGTTTTTTATCCCCTCATTCATAAGATTTTTCCGTAAAAGCGGTTTTGTTTGTCGGAACACCATTGCCAAAAACGAGTTTTGAACAATCGTGTGCCGACTACCGCATAGCCGGAGAAAAGGGCATTGCCTCACGCCTAAACGATGTTTAGACTGATGACGCAATGCCCCTTTCTTTTGCGTCTATGCCAAGAGGTGCTTTTACGGGCTACCAGATGATTTTTCTTTTTTTGCTGTCCCTTTTGCCGGAAGCGGAAAGTGAATGCAGAGTGTGTCAGCCTGCCTCATGAATGAAACAGGCGGTCACACACAGCCGGACAAACCGGGAAGAATGATTGTTGCCGCCCGGCTGGACAAGTTCCGTCGGAACGGAAACAATCATACTTCCTTTGTCGTGGTTTGCCCTTTTCACGCTTCCGGTGATGTCTTTTTCTTTCAGACGGTTTCCTCTTTTTACGGATTTTCCCCTAAAGTTTTTTCTACCTAATCTGCCTCTGTTTTCGTTTACCTCCATTTTGCGCCTTTCAGTAAGCCGCATCAGTCAGTCATTTTCGTTCTGGGCGCAAAGGTAATTCCGGGATTGGACGGGAAAGCAAGGTCAAGCCTCCTGTTTTCTGCGGAAATCTCCAGCCCTTCGGGTAGTATTTCCCCGAAAAACCTTGCATTCCCTAATCCCTACCTTTTCAAGCACCCGAAACGAAAACGACCGATGCGACAGAAAGACGCATAAAAAAAATGTCGGATAAACGAGAGGCAGATAAGATAGTTTGAAACTCAACTCCCTCAGCTCTTGAATCCGCATAAAAAACAAAAAAATTAAAAACAGCGAAGATATGACAGCAACGGCAAATTTCAGACAAGTGGCGCAATACATCGGGTTGGCGATATGCGGCTTGATGATGCGCACCGCCTTCGGGGTGTTCGGCATCCTTTGGGGCATCATCAGAGAGATTGTAAACGGAGTGTTCCGAGTGGCGATAGGTGTAATCGTGGCTATCCTTTCCACCATTGCCTACTTCGGCTTCATCCTTTGGTCATTAACTCTTTAACCCTTACCGACATGACAAAGAGAAACAGCAAGACGGTAGCGCAGCAGTGCAGATATTACGAGGTGGACAACATCTTCGTGTATATGGTGGAAACGTACATCAACGGCAATTTTGAAACGTTCCGAAGATTGTACCACGAACTAAACAAAGACGCACGGAGGGACTTCATGGACTTCCTTCTCAGCGAGGTAGAGCCGACCTATTGGAGAGAGATACTTAAACAGACAATCTAAAAACGACAGCGATATGAAAGGAACAGACCATTTCAAAAGAACGATACAAATGTATCTGGAACAGCGGGCGGAGGAAGATACGCTCTTTGCGAAGAAGTACCGCAACCCTGCCAAGAACATAGACGAGTGCGTGACCCACATTCTGAACCATGTGCAGAAAAGTGGTTGCAACGGCTTCACGAACGGAGAGATATTCGGGCAAGCCATCCACTACTATGAGGAAAACGAGATAGAGGTGGGCAAACCTATGAACTGCCAAGTGGTGGTGAACCATGTTGTGGAACTCACGGAAGAGGAAAAGGCGGAGGCACGTCAGAATGCAGTCCGCAGATACCAAGAGGAGGAACTCCGCAAGTTGCAGAACCGCAACAGACCGTCAGCGAGAAAAGAAAACCACCCCCAACCCTCATTATTTGATTTAGGCTTATGAAACCGAAGACCAAGATACAGAAAGAGGTGGCAAGACTTTCAGCCAACCTCCGCCCCATATCAACGACACAAATTGAATGGGCATACCGCCACTGCGTTGAACATATCGGCTACCGCACCAAGAAAGGGAACATTACCTGCTCCGACTGCGGTCACGAGTGGCACAGTGACAGTGGACTATGCGACACCCTTGAAGGTTGCACCTGTTCCCAATGCCATGCCAAACTCAAAGTGCAGGACACACGCAAACGTATCTACAAGGAAACGCAATATTTCAGCGTGATAACCATCTGCAAAGGCTATCAGGTAATCCGTGTGGCGCAGGTCAGATGCGAAAGCAGGAAAGGCGAGCCGATGCAATTCTACTGCCACGAGGTTGTGCAGCGTTGGATTTCACCCGACGGTAAGGTTACAGACATGGCGTTGCTCCGTGGCTTCACATTCTATTACTGCGATGTATGGGCATTGTGCAGCGCGATGGAGATAAGACCGCACAACAGCCTATACGATGATGTTGTGGCAAGAAGCTGTGCATATCCCAAAATGAGGGTATTACCTCAACTCAGACGTAACGGCTTCAAGGGCGATTTCCACGGCATTTCCCCCGTGCGTCTTTTCAAAGCCTTGCTTTCTGACCCAAGAATTGAAACCCTTATGAAAGGCGGTGAGATTGAGGTTATGAAACACTTTATTTTCAATGCCCGTACTGCCGATGAATGCTGGGCATCATATCTGATTGCCAAGCGTCACAAGTATCTGATAGACAACTTCTCCATGTGGTGCGACTATTTGCGTATGCTCAACAAACTCGGTCAAGACCTCCGCAACCCGAAGAACATCTGCCCCGAAGATTTCATGGCGGCACACGACAACGCAACCCGAAAGATTGAAACCATACACGAGAAGGAACGAGCAGAGCAACGCCGCCGCTGGGAGATTGAAAGGCGTGAGCGTGAGCAACAGCGGCAACTGCAAAGGGAAAAAGATGCGGAGGATTTCATCGCCAACAAATCCAAATTCTTCGGATTGGTAATCACGGACGAGGAAATAATCATCAAGGTGCTTGAAAGCATAGACGAGTATTACAGCGAGGGCAAGGCACAGAACATCTGCGTGTTCGGCAGTGAATACTACAAGAAAGCCGACACCCTCATACTCTCGGCAAGGATTGGCGGTGAGATAATTGAAACCGTAGAGGTGGATTTGCGGACACTCAAGGTGGTGCAGTGCCACGGCAAGTACAACCAAGACACCGAATACCACGAACGCATCATAGACCTTGTAAACAAGAACGCCAACCTTATCCGTGAGCGGATGAAAGCGGCATAGCATAAACCCTAAAACAACATTGATATGGAAGTAAGAATCGAAAGCATGATTTGTGTGTGGGATGATGCAATTCCCACGATGTTCATTGAATTTGTAAATCTCCTCACTCTCACAACGAGTGAGGAGGGATTGAGAAGGAGTGTGAAGGAGTTTGCCGAGAAGCACGAACTTGACAAGTTTTTCCTTTACGGCTTCGGCTCACACCATTTCTACCTGCATCAACGCTACACGAGCAACCCCGAAATGGTGATGAAGGACAGAGTTCTGTCAGTACATTTTTAATCATCTAAAAAGCAACATTATGGCAACACGAATGACCATCAACGGAGTAAGCACCTGTACGGAAGCAGGTACGGAGAAATATGAGCGTTTCCAATCGGGTATCGGCAGACGCAAGCGGACACTTGTGCAGTACGACTACCGCCATACGGACGGAGAACTGTTCGCTTGTGTCAAACCCACATTGGACGAGTGCCGAACCGCAAGGAACAAGTGGCTGAACGCAAAGCAGGGAAAGGAGGGCAACCGATGAACACGACCTATCAAACGCTGATAGTCAAATTCAGCGAACCTATCACGGCATTGGACGGTATCTTTGACGAAGCCCAAGCGTGGGGAACGAACACCCTCAAAGGGTGGATAGATGATTACGAAAGCACACGTTTCACCGCCACCGACAGCCATACGGCAGTCATCACGAGCGAGTATAATATGGAGTGTGTGAAAGAGTGGCTGCAACGACAGACACCCATTGCCGAGATGCGAGAATTTTGAACAAGTTGGCGGTGTCCGCACCGCCAACACTTAAAACCCTAAAACAACGGATATGATAGCACAGACGATATTACAGCAGATAGGCGGAAGACGCTTCACCGCCATGACGGGAAGCCGTGACTTCATAGATATGGGCAACGGCTTACGGATGAGCCTTGCAAGGAACAAGACAAGTGCCAACCGCCTTGACATCATCTATGATGCAGGGGCAGACCTCTACAATATGCGTTTCTACCGCAGGACATTCAGCAAAAAGACATTCGAGAGCAGAACAAAGGACATTGCCATACACGAGGGCATCTATTTTGATATGTTGGAGGAAATGTTCACGATGGTGACGGGACTTTACACACGCTTTTGAGTGGAGGGGCGGCGAGAGCCGCCCTACTTTCTTTCAGTGAGCATGATGGCGGACAAAGAAAGTAGCAAAGAAACCTTTGTTTCAATCGCTTGTTAGCGATATATAAAATATTATGAGTATCTTTGTAAAAGTATTGATACTCATAATCATAGTAATATTATGTGTGAATTAACAATAAGTCAAAAGCACATCATAACAGAACGAAATAATAGTAAAGGTGAATATCAGCCGGCGTTTATGCAGATTCGTATTCACAATTCTTTTGATGGAAACATCGATGAACTTGATGTCCCAACATTAGGAACTCTTGTTCATGAATACATCCACTTTCTTCAAAATGTATCAACTCCGTGGGGACTATATGATAGTATGTTTCGATATAATATCATGGCGGAAACATATGATTTTGTAGAAAATGCTACATCTACTATCACTCTCCCATTAAATATTGATTATTCTCAAGGATTGAAGAATAAAATGGATATTGTAGAATGTGGAACAGGATATTGCCCACTTTCAGATACACGGAGAAATAATTTTAAAATAGATGTAAATGAACGGATTTGCATCCATAGAAACTATAAAAAGGTAAATAATAGAAATTTACCAATAATAACATTAGATATCAGTTTTACGGATGGTTCAAAACAAACCATTGTTTTGGGTGCTAACATTATTAAGGAGAGTATGGCAGCATTGTATCAAATGCTCATAGATGAAACTGCAACTCATGAAGAATTTGACCTCCCATATAATTTAATTAAGATTATTGCAGAACAACATTTTTCTGCAATAGCATCTGATAATATAAAACTGATAACTATTTGCTATATATCTTTGTTTAGCCTTTCTCCTGCTGAAGTTCTAATAGATAACTTAGCATACGCGAATGAAAATCCGGATTTATCTGCAATAGAATTGTTTGAACGGTTCGTCAATGAAGATAAAATATACATCAAGGGAAAAGCAATGTCAGTTTGTGACTTTTTTGATACTCTTATAGACACAGTCAAATAATTCTTTTTTAAAAGTGTCCGAGTCGGAATTGATTATATTGGCGAAGTTTTGAAACGAATTCGTCCTGCCAAAGGATTTGTTCCTATCTTAACTTTGATTACTGATTACCAACCCTTATCTAAGGAACGAATTAAAACGTTAATAGATTTTTTAGGAATGCCTTATAGCTATACAGACAGTGGCGATTTTAATCCACCACCTTCATCCTCAATAGATTCCGAAAAATTATCTGATGATATGTTGGCACTAATAGGGCACAATGCATTATTTTCATATTTAACGAGATTGCACAAATATGGTTATGTATGCCCATTGCATTCGTTTTGTGAAAAAGAAAAGTATGATAAAGATGAATGTTATGATGAACCTTGGAATGGGAAAATGTGCCCTATGACGATTATGGGAGATGTGATACATATTAAAGAGAAAGAAGTAAAAATTCAATTTTAACAAACCGGAAAACCTCCGATGAAGTTGTGGTTTCATCGGAGGTTCTTTTGTCTATTTACATTTATGGGATATACAACAGCGCAAACTCCGCTTTTCTCCGTTTGAGCAGCATGGCGTGGCGTTTACCCTTGTAGTTGCAGAAGGCGATATACTCACGGTAAATGTTCCTGTCGCCAGCTTCCAATTTCTTGATTAAGGTACTTTTGGGGAGTGTCTTGCTGCCTAACAGCTTCGCCGGTCCCACATTGTAAGCTAACGTGCCAAGCAAAGTCGAATCAACTCCGAATTTACGGAACATGGCGACAAATTTGCGCAGGTCTTTCCGCAAAAGTTCATCCGCGTCCCATTTTGTCATGGTTCGTGCTGAATACTTCTCGTTTGGCAAAAGTTTGTGACCCCAACCCACGTATGGATGGTGTTTTTCTGAGTGCCAGCCCTCAAAATAGCGACAGCATAAAAAAGCCCGTTCCATAAGTGGCAGACGGTAGATTGCCGCCTGCCCGTCCGTTTCCTCTTGGCGGCTGGTCCGTGCAGATACGGAACAGACCGCCAGAAGCGAACAGAGCATTATCATGAATACACGCATCATTTCAACAAGGGGCTGAAGTTGCCGATGGGAACGATGGTCAAACCGTCATCCTTTACATTCCGGTTGTTGAAGTCAAATTCCAACTCGAAGGAGTTGCCGAAGTTGTCCTCCACCACCACGATGAAGTTGTGTGCTTCTTCACCCTCCGCCGTGTAGTACAGACGGAACTTCCCGTTCTCCAGCAGGTAGCGGTCGTTGGGCAGGAAGGTGATGCCGTTGTCCATTTTCAACTTTCCTTCTCCCTCAAACTGAAAATAGCGGATAGTGTAAAGCGTGTTAGCGAAGTCGCCCTTCTTTTTCAGCTCACAGCGGATTTCCACCGTCTGCCCCTTTGTCACCTTGTTCTGCACGGGCATGACCTCCACCGTGAAGGGATAGGACTGTTGAATGTCCATGTCGTCGTCGCACGATACGAGGGTGAATGACACGGCGGCTATCAGGCATAACGCCACCGCCTTGAAGATGGATGTTCTCTTGTTTCTGTTGTTCAGTATGTTCATTGTTCTTCGATTTTTAGATGGTTGTTTTTTAATTTTTCGTTGTCAGTTGCAGGTACTTGTTCAAGTCCTTGCAACCGTCATAGAGGGAGGAACGGTCGGTGACACGCTCCCCGTATCGCCCCACAAGTGCGGCAAGCGTCCGCCGTCCGGCTTCGTCACGGTCAAGGAAACAGTCGATGCGCCCGTAGCCGTCCAGCAATCCCGCCGCCTTCTCCACGTTGGCGACGGAGTTCAGCACAAGGCAGTCAGCGTTACCGGTTACGCCAAGCGTCACCGCAGAAAGGAAGTCCATGAAGCCCTCGAACACGAGGCATTCGTCAGCCGGAATTTCTTTAGCCATTACCAAAGACATATCTTTTGGCGGGATGCAACCCTTGAAATATCGGCTTCTGACTTCATAGCCACCTGCCATGTTCGGGAAGCCGACGGCAAAATACCGTTTCCCACGAACGCCGTAGTTAAGACGGCAACAGTGACGGGATGCGATGGCGTAAGGGATGCCCCGTTCTGCCAGATACTCCGTCAGCGGTGAACGAAACAACGGAACTGCCTCCACATCCTCAAAGACGGGTTCAATCGGCTTCGGGAGATAGGCGGGTTTTTCCCATCCGGTCACCGTCATGTTGGCGGCTTCCGCTATGAACTTCGCCTGCGTCCTAAAGTCATCGCTTTGCAGAAACTCCCCGGCAAGCGTGAAGATGTCGCCGCCCTTGCCCAAACCGAAGTCGTACCAGAGCTGTTTCGCCACGTTCACACGGAAAGAGGGTGTGCGCTCGCCCCTGTACGGGGCAAGATACCACAGCTCGTTACCGCTCCTTCTAACAGGCTCATGCCCCAGCCGTGCGAGAAAATCCGCAAGCGGCATCCTTCTGACAGCATCTATTTCCGTCCTTTCCATGCCCGTGTCAGTTGATGATGAACTTGATACCGACCCCGAACTGCGTGTGAAACTTCCGCGTGTCGCCACCCCAAAGGCAACGCTCCCGCAGATTGGCAAGCAGGGCTATACGGTCTGCCACGTAGCATTCCACATCGAGCGTCAGCGCGCCGCCGTAGATGAAGGCGTCCCGGTCGTGCAGCGTGGAGCCGTCATGCAGCATTTTCTTCCCCCAATTCACAGACTCATATCCGGCGAGAGCCGAAGCCCCAGCATAGACGAACACGATTTTTCGGGCGTCCGACAGTATCTTGAAGTAATATCCGCCATCCGCCGTGAACTGCGCCACGGGTATCTTGGTGTCCTTATAGGGGTTGTTCTTCAGGAGGTATTCGCCACCGAACACCCACTTGTTCCCCTTCTTCGTGTAAGTGGAGAGTGCCGCCCCGAAACTGTACCCGCCATCCTTGCCGCCGGGATTAAAGCCATCCGCCATATCCGCCCTCACCTCGATACCCTGCATTTTCGGCAGGCATCGCTGGGCGTGCGCCTGCCCCGTGAAAAGGGCAAGCGACGCGATGATTATTGCGATGTACTTTCTCATGGTCAGCGTACTTGAAGTTCGTTGATGGTACCCGCGCGTACCAAATCCTCGTTCTCAATCACGAAGGACTGGTGACGGCCGCCGTTCTTCTCGTTCAGTTCCACCACAAGGCATTTGTCGTCGGGGATGGTGAACTTAGCCATCGTGAAGACCGTGCGTTCACTTTTCTTGCCCGGCACGAGGGTGGCGTAGTTCTGCGCTCGGAGCGGCAGGATGATCTGCTCCTGCATGGCGGTACGCTTCGCCACCTTCTTGTCCACGATTTTCCATGTGATATAGTCCACATCGAAAGGCACGTTGCTCTGGTTCTTTATCTCCGTGTGGAAATAGAGCAATCCGTTATGCGTGTAGATGCCTTTGAGAAGATACTGGATGCCGAAACGCTTGCAGCCGATATGCTTCACCTCCCGTTTGTTCTGTTTGTGGATGGACTTCATGATAAGGCGCACCAGCATCGGGCTTTCGCTGCCCAGCTCTTTCAGATAGATTTCCTGCGCGTTGTTCGGGCGGTTCACCGTGCTGCCGTCATGGATGAAGTCGCACATCTCCACGTTGAGCAACAGCGGTTCGGCGGCGTACTTCACGTTGAAGGTGTAGAAACTGCCGTCTTCCGTGATGACGGACATATTCGTTTCGTTGGGAAAATTTCTCACGGTAGCCTTCACGCGGATGACGTTCTCCGCTCCGTCGGCTTTCCCGGCAATCAGGTCGGGCGAGCCTAAATCGACATAGCGCACCTCCGCCGGAAAGATGACGTGGACAGTCTTGTCGTAGGTCACTTCCAGACCGTGCGGCGGTATCATGCGGTCGAAGGTCAGCTTGCGTGACAGCCCGTGATACAGGTCGCCGTCCGCCTCCTTCTGCGGATAGACCTCCTTTGTCAAGGTCGGCTGTTCATTACTTCCGTTGGTTGTTTCAACGGTTACATTCTCCTGCGCGTGGGCAGATGCGATGCCCATAGCGAGGGCAAACATGATGATTACTTTTCTCATTACTTTTGGATTTTTAGTGGTAAATGTTTTTTTGATTGATTATTGTTTTCAGTCCTTTTCCTGATAGAGCATAACCCTGTACCCGGCTTTCAGATGCACCTTTACGGTTCGCATTTTCTTGGCTATGTACTGGCTTGTGCCTTGTATCAGCCCCTTGCCCAAGTCGGAGGCGAGCTGCGCCCCGGCATTGGTGGAGATGTTGATGCTGCTACCCAACGAACCTCCCATGTTGGCGGCGACCTCCCTGACGGCGTTCATCTCCATCGAGTTCGGGATGAAGATGCCGGGCTGTCCGTCCGTGTCATAGACCGCAAGCTCCACGGGGATAATCGTACCGTCATATTCCAGCGAGGTAATCTCGATGTCGAGCCGTTCCCCCTGTATCTTGCCCGTGCCGACCACCACCGCATTGCGGGGGATTGTCCTGCCCGCCACCGCCATAGGCTCCAGCAGGCGAAGCCTTACTGTCTGCCCATCCGTCACGCTCTGCGCCCCATGCACACACGCCGGTATGGTGTTCCGGTCCGATACCTCTGTAGTGCCGACAGCCGTGTTGAACCCCCGGTTGCGTTCCTGCGAGAAGGTGGCGACAAACTCCGCGTTGCTCATGGGCTGTGCAAGGAAGGAAACGATTTGGCGGGTCACTTGCCTTACGGGTGTCGCCGTGTTCTTCTTTCCCTTCTGCACGGTGGAAGGCTCTGCCGCCTGTTCCGGCTTTCCTCCGTTCTGACCGCCCATGTACTTTGCCGCCAGCTCATAGGACTTCTCCATAAGTGCCACCTGTTCGTCCATAGATGAAGTCCTGCCTTTTTCGCTTTCCAGTTCCGATTCCAGCGAGGCGATGCGCTCCAACAGCTCATCCATCTCGGCATTGTCGTTCTTCGGCTGTTCGTAGAAGTTGCCGAGGGTGGCGTTCAGGTCACGGTAGGCGGCAGCGGAGGATTGGATAGTCTGCGGTGCGGCAGGCTGTGCCTTTTCCTCCTTGCCGCCCGGATTGGCGAGGTCGAAGTCCGTTCCGTCCTCCGTTCCCGCTATCTCGCGGTCGAACATGTCGCTCAACTGCCCGATGGTACGGTTGCGGCTCTCCTGACGCTCTTCCATCTCCCCATGCTCGTAGGCTTTCAACTTGTCGCCGATAATCTGCTTGTTCGCCTTGTCAGCGTCGGGCATTTCGGTGTTGTATCCGTCCGTTCCCGGCGGTTGTTCCTTGCCGGAGGACGGGGCGAATATCAGCCACATCGCCCCAATGAAGACCAGCACCATAGCGGGCAACACGATCATCTTCTGCCGTTTCAGCCGCTGAGCCTCTGTCAGCGGTTCGCGCCCCTTTTTCGGCTTTCCCGTGTCGGGAGCGGCTTTGTTCTCTTTCGTCGGTTCATTCTTCGTCTGTTCCATATGAATAAGGTGTTAAGTGATTGTCTGTTTCCACCGGGGTCGGCAGTTCCACCCGTCCGGCGTGTCCCGTTTCCATGCGTGAGCCGTCGTTTCTGCCGATGTCATAGACGGCTCTGCCGAAGGTATAGAGGGCAAGCACCGCGAAGGCGGCGAGCATCCCCAGCATGATGCGGCGGCGTGTTTCCGGCGGCAAACCGTCCAAATACCCTTTGAGCCTTGCCACCAGCCGTTTCCGTTTGTCGTGGAGCTTCCAGTATGCGCCCCACATTGTTTTTCTGATACTTTTTACTTTCCGTTTCATAATCCGTTACCGTTTGATTGTCTGTAAATCCTTGTTCTCGATGATGGTGAAGCCCTCGATGGTGAAGCCATTGGGGTTGTCGTCCGACCGCGATGCGTTCAGCAGGCGGCAGGTAGTCACGAGGCTGCGCTCGGTGACGTTGCTCTGCCGGATGATTTTCTGCGTGGCGTAAGTCACGGCACGGTAGGGATAGGCGTTGAAGTCACACACCACGCTGTCCACCTTCAACACTTGGTTGATGTTCCCGGCGATGATGCGGTTGTAGTACCCCTTCTCGGCGAAGTCCGAATAATAGTGGTACACGCTCTTGTCTGCCAGCAGCAAGGCACGTTTTACGTTGTGTTCAATCGCGCTTTTTTCAGGTGACAGCGTGAAGAAAAGCTCGTGGAAGCGGCGCACATGCTCCCGTGCCTCCGCTGGACGGTTCTGCGACAGATCCTGCGACAGCGCAAGCATCAGCGATTTGCCGTTGTCCAACACATAGATTTTCTCCCGTTGCTTCTCCGCGAAACGGTAGGAGTTCCACACGCTCCACACCGTCACCACGGCGCACAGCGAGAGGAAGACGATACCGAACAGGCGTATCTGCCTGAACGATGATTCGATGTTTTTAAGTGACTTAAATTCCATTGTTGTTTATTCGTTTTTAATTGTCAGTTGATTATTTCAGCAGTTTCCCGGCACGTCCGACCACGTTTCCTGCGGCTGCACCCGCCACGCTGCCCGCCATGCTTCCGGCTCGTCCCGCCATCTGGTTCACGTTGCGACCGTAACCGCCCATGCCTCCGGCTTGGATAATCCAGCCGGCAACGGTGGGAATGGTGAAGTAGCCGATGATGCCGATGCAGAGGAACACGATATACACCCCGTCGCTCGAATCCAGCGAGAAGTTCGGGTCTGCCTGCATCCGCTCGATGTCGCTTTGCAGCATCAGCACCTGTATCTTCGCCAGTATGGTGCTGAACATGTCCGACACCGGAAGCCACAGATAGACCTGTATGTAGCGGCATATCCACTGCGTGAGCGTGCTTTGGAAACCGTCCCATACCGACAGGGCGAAGGCTATCGGACCGAGTATCGCCAGCACCACGAGAAAGAAGGTGCGGACGGTGTCTATCACGAGGGCGGCGGCTTGGAACAGCAGTTCCAGTATCTCGCGGAAGAAGTCGCGGATGCTCTTCTTCATATTGTACATTCCCCGGTCGATATACATTCCCGCCATCGTCACCATGTCGGAGGGCGACCAGCCGAGTTCCTCCAGTTGCTTGTCAAATTCCTCGTTGGACACGAGGTAGGCGGTTTCGGGGTTGCGCACCATCGCCTCGTATTCCAGCTTGTCCTTCTGCTCCCTGTATCGGTTCATGTCCAGCGTTTCCGCCTCCAGCATCTTTGCCGTGCCCTGTACAACGGGTGAGAGGATGCTGTTTATCGTGCCCAGCACCACAGTCGGGAAGAACATGATGCACAGACCGATGGCAAAAGGACGGAGCATCGGGAATACGTCTATCGGTTCGGCTCTCGCCAGCGACTGCCATACCCGGTAGGCGACGTAGAACAGCGCACCCAGCCCGGCGATGCCTTTCGCCACACCCGCCATGTCCCCACATAGCGGCATCATCTGCTCATAAAGTGAGCGTAAAATCTGATGAAGGTTATCGAACTCCATAGGCTTACCAGTATCTTTCGTTCATGTTCCCGTACAGCCCCATGATGCGGTCGAGGTCGTTCTTTTTCTTTGCACGCAGATAACTCACGGAGATGTTCTTGTTGGTGTAATAGCTCACAAGGTTGCGGTAACGCTTCATTTTGGAGTAGCAGCGTTCCACCACGTCCATGCGCTCCTTGTCGGTCATGGAGAGCGTGGTGATGTTCACCACATTCTTCAGTTCCGTCAACACTTCGTTGCTCTCTTCCAGCAGTTTCGTGTAACCGAAAGCGATTGCCGACAGCTCTTCTGGTCTGAAATTTCCATCACGGAGCATCCTTTGGAAACTGTTTACATAAATGTCGGTGATGTCGCCTACCATCAGGATGGTCTGCTGCACCTTGCGGGCGTCCTTGACGAGATTGTTCACCGATTTGAGGGCATCGTAATACTTTTTGCCCTGCTGATAGATTTTCACCGTTTCCTGAAAGTTGCTCACCATGTTCGTGGCAGTCTTGGAGGTATGGATGATGTTTTTGGAGGCATTGATGATACCCTGCGCCAGATTGCCCGGATCGCTTACGACCCACTGTGCGCTTGCCCTGCCTGCGAAAAGCAGGCACAGGCAGATAATCATTGTTATTCTTGTTCTCATGTTACTTTGGATTTTAGTGGTTGTTATTCTTCTGTCGGGTGTCCCGGCTGCGGTTTCACCCGCACATAGTCGCCGCCCGGCGAGAAGGTCAGCACGTCCGTGGCCTCGTTGTAGGACACGTCGATGCGGAAGCCGGTGTTCATGAACAGGTTGCCGTTTTCCTCCTGCAAGAGATAGGTTTCCGGTTTCAGCTTGCGGCGCAGACCGCTCCGGCGGAACACCGTCACCTTGTAGGCTTCGCCCTCCTTGTAGATAAGCACATCGGGCTTCCCCTCCACGCTCTCCCAGTTCCCGCACAGCATATCACGGAGGTTGTCGGCCACGTCGCAGGATTGCAGCATCATGACCGCCAATCCGATCAGACACTTGCTGACTTGCAGCATTTTCACTGTCTGTAAATTCATACGCATTTTTCTTTTTTCGTTGATAAATTCATTTTTAATTGTTGGTTGTTTCCTTGTTTCTCCGCTTCTCGGCAAGTTGCCGGATGGCGGCTTCGATGTCGCCGCCCAACTTCTCCGCCAGATGGTAAACCTCCACTTTCTCCGTTTCCTCGGTGGTGTACGCCAGATACTCTTCTGCACTGACCTCGGTGGCATAGACCGCCGATTGTGTGCCACCCAAGCCTATCCACACCTCTTTGTAGAGCCGTGAAGGGTTGTTCGCCATGTTGATGGAGAGTATCTGCGACTTCTCCTTTTCCGTCAGTCCGAGCAACGCCTGTATCTGGTCGAACTTGTTCATATATTTCCTTTGGTCAAGCAGGATTTTACAATCCGAGTTGTTGATGATGCTCTCTTTGACCACCGGAGAACTGATGATGTCGTCCACCTCCTGCGTCACCACGATTGCCTCGCCGTAATATTTTCTGACTGTCTTGTACATATAGCGCAGATATTCAGCCATGTTCGCTGAAGAGAGAGCCTTCCAAGCCTCTTCCACAATAAGCTGTTTCCGTACCCCTTTCAGTCGCCGCATCTTGTTGATGAAGGCTTCCATGATGATGATGGTCACGACGGGGAACAGTTCGCGGTTTTCCTTAATCGAATCTATCTCGAAGACAATGAACCGCTTGCCGAGCAGGTCGATGTTCTCCGTGGAGTTGAGCAGGAAGTCGTAGCGTCCGCCCCGGTAATACTGCCGCATGGTGGTGAGCATGTTGTCGATGTTGAAGTCGGACTTCTCCACCTTGATGTCACGCTGTGCCAGTTCCTTGCGGTAGTCGTCACGCATATACTCGTAGAAGGTGTTGAACGACGGCACGATGCTACGGTCGGATTGGATGCGCTCAATATAGGCACTCACGGCACTGCCCAGCTCGCCGCTCTCCGTCTTTGTCACCTTGTCGTCCTCCGACTTCCAGAGCGTCAGCAGCAGGGTCTTGATGCTGTCCTTCTTCTCCACGTCGAAGATGTAATCGTCGGTGTAGAACGGGTTGAAGCTGATGGGCTTATCTTCCGTGTAGGTGAAATACACACCGTCCGCTCCGCCTGTCTTGCGTCGGATCATGCCGCACAAGCCCTGATAGGAGTTTCCCGTGTCCACCAATACCACATGTGCGCCTTGCTCATAATATTGGCGCACGAGGTGGTTCATGAAGAAAGACTTGCCGCTGCCCGAAGGACCCAGCACGAACTTGTTGCGGTTGGTCGTGATACCCCGCTTCATCGGAAGGTCGCTGATGTCGAGGTGCAGCGGTTTCCCCGTGAGCCTGTCCACCATCTTGATGCCGAAGGGCGAGAGCGAGCTGCGGTAGTTGGTTTCCTCTGTGAACAGGCACACCGCCTGTTCGATGAAGGTGTGGAAACTCTCTTCCGCCGGGAAGTCCGCCGCATTGCCGGGTATCGCCGCCCAGTAGAGTGTCGGGCAGTCGATGGTGTTGTGGCGCGGCACGCATTCCATGCTTGCCAACTGGCTGCCCACGTCGTTCTTGATATGCTTCAGTTCCTCCGCATCGTCGCTCCACGCCATGACGTTGAAGTGTGCCCGTACCGAGGTCAGTCCGTAGGAATGGGCTTCGTTCAGGTATTGGTCTATCCACTCGCGGTTGATGCTGTTGCTCCTTGAATAGCGAGATAGCGACTGCATGTTACGGGCGGACTTCTCGAACTTCTGCAAGGTTTCCTCACTGTTGTCTATCAGCACATACTGGTTGTAGATATGGTTGCAGGAGAGCAGAAGCCCCACCGGGGAGGCGAATGACAGTCGGCAGTCACTCCGGTCGGTGGAGAGCTTCTCGTAACGGGTGTCGGTAGCCACCTTGCCCGGCAGGTCTTCCGCGTCGGAGAGGGTGTGCAGACACAGGCGGTTGTCGCCGATGCGCATCTCCCTTGCCGAAAGCTCGATGTCCTGCAAGGTGGTGTCACCTTCTGGCATGAGCGAGAAGTAGCGTTCAATAAGTCCCGCCTTACCCTCCGTCCCCACGATCTCGTCGGTGGAGAAGCGGCGCAGCCTGACAAGCCCGCTGTCGTTCATGATACGCTCGAACTGTTCGCAGGTTTCCAAGAACTTGGTCGTGGTTTCCCTGTCCAGCTCCATCGGGATGATATGTCCCCGGCACAGCGTGCTGAAATTGCTCTGCATCCGGTTACGCTCCTTTGTTGTCTTGGTCAGGTAGAGGTAGCAGGTGTGTTTCAGGTACGGACGCTCGTTGAAGTGACGCTCGAAAGAGCGGCTTAAAAAGCTCATGTCGTCCTTCTGAAGCTCCGGTTTGTAGCGTTCCTTGATGAACCAGTCCTGTTTGTGTACGACGGAGTAGTCCGGCAGCACCTTGATAGCCTTGCACCAGCAACTGTGTATCGCCTCGTACTCCGCACCCGTCACGGTGTAAAGTTCCGGTAGTTCCACCTCGAAAGCCACCGTGATGTCGGCGTCCTTTGAGATGATGCAGCCATGCTCCACCGCTAAAAGTGGGAACCTGTTTTCCAGTGTTGTCATTTTCGATGTATTCCTCATTGTCTTTCTTCCTTTCGTTGTCGTTTGAACAGACGGGTTATCCGCCGCCGGTTGATAAGGTATCGGGGATGGCTCCGTGCCGCTCCTAATTTCATCAGCCCGTGTTCGCCGTACCGGGCGTTCAGCGCGAAGGTCTGCCATACAAGGAGGGAGGACGATGCCGCGCCGAAGCCGATACATATCCACTGGTCGATACCGACCATGTAGAGGATGACGAACAGGACGAAGAGAGCCAGCAGACCTCCGCAGAAGATGAAGAGGTACTGTGCCTTCAAGCCCTTGAACTCTACCGGACGGCCGATACCCTTGTTGATTGGGTATTCAGCCATACATTATTTATTAAAGGAAGAATGAGCGCAGGATGGTGGCGGCAACAATCAGGAAGATGCACGCGCCGAACCACGAGGCGGCTGTCTTGCTGGTGTCGGGGTCGCCCGATGAAAACTTGCCGTACACTTTTACGCCCCCGATAAGCCCGACGACTGCACCGATGGCGTATATCAGTTTAGTTCCGGGGTCGAAATAAGAACTCACCATAGAGGTGGCTTCGTTGATGCCCGCGATGCCGTTTCCCTGCGCGAAAGCGGAGGCGGTTGCGGCGATGACAAGTGCCGCGGAGAGGATTGCTTTTCTGTTTTTCAAGATGTTCTTGTTCATAAACTGTTCTTGTTTTTTGCCGTCAAAAGGGTGGATGGTCCTTTGTCGGGCGGTTGATACTTTGTTTCTTTACTTTGGTTTTAGTGGATGCCCGTTTGTTTCCACGGACGTGGGCGTGTCCGTTGCGGATGGGGATGCGCCTTGCGTTTCCTCGCCGCGTGGGTTGATGTCATTCTTTCATGTTCATTTCTTTTATTGTTGTCATACATAGTTGCGAATGTCGAACTCCTCGATGTTGTCCGGCACGACGAACTCCTTTTCAGATTTCTTCAGCCGAATCTCGATAAGCCCCTTGATGCGGATGCCTATCTCCGAAGAGCCTTCCATCATTTTCTCGTACAACTCCGTGCCCTCCATGTCGGTGAACACCTTCGCCGCCTTTTCACGTTCCGCCTGTGTCGCGTCCGGGTTTTTGGCGGTCTTGCAGGCGTCGTCAATCTCGTCAAAGCTGCTGCCCGAAGCCCGTGGCGTGTCCGAGGCGTCCTCTTCCGGTTCGTCGTCCCCGTATCCCAGTTCCTCCGGCGGTATGCTCGTGAAGGTCTCATCGAGTTTTTCCTCCGGGACTTGTGCCGGGCGGGATGCGTTTCCCGTTTTTCCGTCGTCAAAAGTAGCCTCTTCCTCCGACAGCTCAATGCCTTTTTCCGAAGTGGCGGCTTCTTGCGTCGGTATGGCAGCGGTTGTCCGGGTGGATGCCATCCTGAAACGGCTCTCGCCGATGATGTCCGCCTTTTCCGCAGGGACTTCCTCGTGTGCCGCTATGCGTTTAGCCTCATTCCCGTCCAGTGACCGCCATAATCCGGCAATGCCCTTGAAGAAGCGGACAATCCGCGTGTCCATGATGCGCTCGTAAAGGAGCAGGAACAGGAACCAGAGGTTGCAGCCGACCGATACCGCCAGCAGAATGTCTGTCATGCTAATTGTGTAATTCATATCCTTCCGTTTTGGTTAGAATACTGAATTGTAATTTCGGGCATAAAGGCTCTTTATCGCATCCTCGCACTGGTTGAAATGGTACGTCAGCACATGGTCGATATAGGCGGACAGCGTAAGCCGGTCATGCCCGATTACACGGGTGATGCGCATGATACGCTCGTGGTACTCCGGGCGCACATACGCCATTTTCCCCTCACGTGCCTTTACTTCCGGGTCGCGGATGAACAGACGTTCATAGTCCTTCTCGCAGCATTTGTCGGTTACCGGGACAGGCGACAGTATTTCCACACTCGCCTGCACTTGGGCAAACATACCTCCGCAGTCTTGCTGTGGTCTTTTTTCATTCGGTGTCATTTCTTTTTCCATTTTCAAATCAGATCTTCACGTTGTTTCTTGTACAGTTCGTTGATTCTCTCCTTGTGCTGTTCCAGATGCTGGCGCAGCACGGTATCCACATATCCGCCTACTGAGATTTCCCCTCCGGCGATGTCGTTCACGATTCTGAGGATCTTGCCGTGGACGTCACGGCTGATATAGACACATTGGCGGGTCTTTATCTCGTTGCGGCGCAGGAACAGCTCGTTGTAGTCCTCGTCCTGCCTTTTCCGGCGTCCACTTTCCCTCTGCGCTTTTTCCCGTGTTACGGGTTGCACAGGAGATGGTTCCGGTGCGGCGGTGTCCTCTTCGGTCGGTGCAGCTGCGGGTACTTCCTGTGCGGGGCGCAGTGTCCCGTCCTGTGTGCGCCGCCCGATGGAGGCTAACAGCAGTTCCTCGTCGATGCCTTCCGTGTTCACTTTCCTGCTGCCCATGCTCACTGCGGTCTGATGATGTCGCTTATCTCTTCGGAAAACTCCCGGATGCCACTCCCTTTCAGCAGTGCCGTGTCCATCGGGAAGATGGTGGAGCGGAAAACGCTCTTGCGCTCTTCCGAAAGGTCACGGCGGAACTTCTTGCTGTCGGGCAAGCGGGTGGAAAGTACCGGAAAGCCCATTTCGGCTATCACTTCCTCGTAGATGCCGTACAAGTCGTTCCTCTCCCTGCCGTCCACCATCGTCCAGAACAGATGCAGCCCCTTTGTTTTCGCCTGTCCGGTAGTCATCAGCCTGTCGCGGAACATCGTGACGAATTTCAGGGTACTCTCCACGACAAAGCGGTCGGCACTCAGCGGAGTGAAGATGTAGTCCATCTGCGAGAGCGTCTTTATCACGCCGTTACTACGGAGCGTGCCGGGCATGTCGAAGAACACCACGTCGGGTTTCATGTCCTCAGTGGCAATCATCCTCTCGGCATCGTCGAGGGCGTTCACCGCATTGCTCTTGACGATGGTGTAGGCGTTCTTTTTGATCCGGCGGAAATGGTCGCAAGCGAGAGCCTTGAAGTAGGTGCTGCTGTCGATAAGCCCCATTTCGTGTTCGCGCAGCCCGTGGATGCTGTGCTGCGGGTCGTCGCAGTCCACGACGGCGACATTGTAGCCTTTCACGTTGTGCAGGTAGCTGGCGGCAAGTGCCGTGACAGTGGATTTGCCGATGCCACCTTTCTGTGTTGCGAATGCAACGAAGATTTCCTTACTCATAGTTCCATTTATTTTAATTGTTGAAGATTTCTTTTTCTATTTATATGCGGATTTGGTTGCTACATTATCCGCTTCAGTGAACAGACACACGGGCGGGTCATCGCGTATCCGGTTCTGTGGTGAAGCGGTGCGGCGAACAAGTGATGAATGACGACACTGCGTCATGAAGTCATTGAATCCGTACTTCACCGGATTGTCGGATAACCGGGGTTCCGACGGTTCGGGTATCCGCTTCGGCAAGTGTCCGAAGAAGCGGTTTTCCGGGTATTTGAATGTTCCGTTTCTCATATCTTCAAATCGTTGGTTCCTTGAATCATGCTGCAAATAAACAAGTATATTTTGGAACTTGTATCACTTCCCAAGCAATTGGCAGCACGTTGCGCCGGTTGGCAGTCATTGACCGGGTCAAGCGTCTGTCCGATACCGCTTTAAGGACGTAACTTTGCCCCCGGACAGCAGGGTTCGCCGATGGTGGCACAGCCGGAGTCCTGAAAGGTATCTTCCCATCCGTCCCCTGACGGATTTTTATGTTCACCTGAACATAGCAAGGTATGTTTTCAGCCGCTCAAAATATTTTGAGCATCCCGGAAAACGCCTTGCCCTTGCAGGGGGCGGGCTTTCCCTCCGAAGTCGGGAAGCCTTTCAAAACTGCGGTGCTGTAATCCGAAGCGGCGGCTTATGCCGTCAATCCGCTAAATCCAAAGTAATATGAAAGAGAAAAGGAAAAGCAAATCAGGGAGAAATCCCAAACTTGATCCGGCGGTGTACCGTTACACCGTCCGTTTCAATGAGGAGGAACACAACCGTTTCCTCGCCATGTTCGGAAAATCGGGTGTCTATGCACGGTCGGTTTTCCTCAAGGCGCACTTCTTCGGACAGCCGTTCAAGGTGCTTAAGGTGGACAAGACGCTGGTGGACTATTACACCAAACTGTCGGATTTTCATGCACAGTTCCGTGCCGTGGGTACGAATTACAACCAAGTCGTGAAGGAACTGAGGCTGCATTTTTCAGAGAAAAAGGCGATGGCGTTGCTCTACAAATTAGAGCAACACACCGTCGAACTCGTGAAACTGAGCCGCCGGATTGTGGAACTTTCAAGGGAAATGGAGGCGAAATGGTCGCAAAAATCAGTGTAGGAAACTCGTTGTACGGCGCGATTGCCTATAACGGGGAGAAGATTAACGAGGCGCAGGGGCGGTTGCTTACGACCAACCGCATCTATAATGACGGTTCTGGGAAGGTGGACATCGGCAAGGCGATGGAGGGCTTCCACACCTTCCTGCCGCCGCAGATGAAGGTCGAGAAGCCGGTGGTGCATATCTCGCTCAACCCGCACCCAGAGGATGTGCTGACCGATGCGGAATTGCAGGACATCGCCCGTGAGTATCTGGAAAAGCTCGGTTTTGGCAACCAGCCTTATCTTGTTTTCAAGCACGAGGACATCGACCGCCACCACCTGCACATCGTGACGGTTCGGGTGGACGAGAACGGGAAATGTATCAGCGACAAGAACAACTACTATCGTAGCAAACAAATCACCCGTGAGCTGGAGAAGAAATACGGGCTGCACGATGCGGAGCGCAGGAACCGCCGTCTTGACACGCCGCTAAGCAAGGTGGACGCATCGGCAGGCGATGTGAAGAAACAGGTAGGCAACACCGTGAAAGCTCTGAACGGGCAGTACCGTTTCCAGACGATGGGCGAATACCGTGCGCTCCTTTCCATCTATAACCTGACGGTGGAGGAAGCGAGGGGTAACGTGCGCGGACGGGAATATCACGGGCTGGTCTATTCCGTCACGGACGGCAGGGGCAACAAGGTGGGCAACCCGTTCAAGTCCTCGCTCTTCGGGAAGTCCGCAGGCTATGAAGCCATGCAGAAGAAGTTTGTACGTTCCAGATCGGAGATTAAGGACAGGAAACTGGCAGACATGACGAAACGTACCGTTCTTTCCGTGCTGCAAGGCACTTATGACAAGGATAGGTTTGTTTCCCAACTTAAAGAGAAGGGCATCGACACCGTACTGCGCTACACGGAGGAAGGGCGCATCTACGGGGCTACCTTCATCGACCACCGCACGGGGAGTGTGCTGAACGGTTCGCGCATGGGCAAGGAGCTTTCGGCGAATGCCTTGCAGGAACACTTCACCCTGCCATACGCCGGACAACCGCCGATACCGTTATCCATCCCTATGGATGCTGCGGACAAGGCACACGGACAGACCGCATACGACCGTGAAGACGTATCGGGCGGAATGGGCTTGCTCACTCCCGAAGGTCCGGCGGTAGATGCCGAGGAAGAGGCTTTCATCCGGGCGATGAAGCGCAAAAAGAAGAAAAAGCGCAAGGGCTTGGGTTTGTAATCGGAGTATCAACAATTAAAAAATCAATGTATGTCACAACAAGAAGACGATTTGAGGGCATTGGCGAAAATCATGGATTTTCTGCGTGCCGTGAGTATCATTTTAGTGGTCATGAACGTGTACTGGTTCTGCTACGAAGCCATCCGGCTATGGGGCGTGAACATCGGTGTGGTGGACAAAATCCTTCTGAACTTCGACCGCACGGCGGGGCTGTTCCATTCCATTCTGTACACGAAACTGTTTGCCGTCCTGCTGCTTGCCCTGTCCTGTCTGGGTACGAAAGGGGTCAAGGGCGAGAAAATCACTTGGGGAAGAATATGGACGGCACTCGCCGCCGGATTCGTGCTGTTTTTCCTCAACTGGTGGATACTGGCTCTGCCGCTGCCGGTTGAAGCGGTGACGGGCTTGTATATCCTTACCATCGGCACGGGCTATGTCTGTCTTTTGATGGGCGGGCTGTGGATGAGCCGCCTGTTGAAACACAATCTGATGGAGGATGTTTTCAACAACGAGAATGAGAGTTTCATGCAGGAAACGAGGCTCATCGAAAGCGAGTATTCGGTCAATCTGCCCACACGCTTCTATTACAAAAAGCGTTGGAACAATGGCTGGATCAATGTGGTGAATCCCTTCCGTGCGTCCATCGTGTTGGGTACGCCGGGCAGCGGCAAGTCATACGCCGTGGTAAACAATTTTATCAAGCAACAGATTGAAAAGGGCTTCTCGATGTATGTATATGACTTCAAATTCAGTGACTTGTCCACCATAGCCTACAACCATTTGCTGAACCACCCGGAGGGCTACAAGGTGAAGCCGAAATTCTATGTGATCAATTTCGACGACCCGCGACGCTCACACCGTTGCAATCCCATACACCCGGATTTCATGGAGGATATTACGGACGCTTACGAGAGTGCCTACACGATAATGCTTAACCTCAATAAAACTTGGGTGCAAAAGCAGGGCGACTTCTTCGTGGAGTCACCTATCATTTTGTTTGCCAGCATTATCTGGTATCTCAAAATCTATCAGAACGGGAAGTATTGCACGTTTCCCCATGCCATCGAGTTTTTGAACCGCCGCTACGAGGATATTTTCCCGATACTGACCTCTTACCCGGAGCTGGAAAACTACCTTTCCCCGTTCATGGATGCTTGGCTCGGAGGGGCTGCGGAGCAGCTCATGGGGCAGATAGCGTCGGCGAAAATCCCGCTTTCGAGGATGATTTCCCCGCAGCTCTATTGGGTGATGTCGGACAGCGAGTTTACGCTGGACATCAACAATCCCGAAGAGCCGAAAATCCTATGCGTGGGCAACAATCCCGACCGTCAGAACATCTACGGGGCGGCTCTCGGATTGTATAACTCCCGTATCGTGAAACTCATCAACAAGAAGGGAATGCTGAAGTCATCGGTCATCATCGACGAGCTGCCCACGATATACTTCAAGGGGTTGGACAACCTTATAGCCACCGCCCGAAGCAACAAGGTTGCCGTGTGTCTGGGATTTCAGGATTTCAGCCAGCTGGTGCGCGACTACGGTGATAAGGAGGCGAAAGTGGTGATGAATACGGTCGGTAACATTTTCTCCGGGCAGGTGGTAGGTGAAACGGCAAAGACACTATCGGAACGGTTCGGTAAGGTGTTGCAGAAACGGCAGTCTATCTCCATCAACCGGCAGGATGTTTCCACCTCCATCAACACGCAGATGGATGCGCTCATTCCGCCGAGCAAGATTTCCGGTCTGACGCAGGGAATGTTTGTCGGTTCGGTGTCCGACAACTTCAACGAACGTATCGAACAGAAAATTTTTCACTGCGAGATTGTGGTGGATGCCGAGAAGGTGAAGCGGGAGGAACGTGCCTACAAGAAAATTCCGGTCATTACCGATTTCACGGACGAGGACGGCAACGACCGCATGAAAGAAACGGTGCAGGCGAACTACCGGCGTATCAAGGAAGAGGTGAAGCAGATTGTGCAGGAGGAACTGGAGCGCATCGCGGGCGATGATAACCTGAAATATCTGTTGCAGCAGAAGTAAATAAAAAAATGAAGAAAGGCTTACCATAAACCTTTCTTCATTTTTTTAGAACTTAAGCATTATCCATACTTACTAAGATTCCGTTTTCCAAAATTTTTTGCAATGGAATTTTCTTTAAGATTTCTTGATAAGTGCTATAGAAGTCATTATCAAGTCCAATATAAACAATATTGTCATGTAATTCTTCTATAACACTAATATGTGAATGCAATTTGCACTTTTTATCAGAACAATCTGATACGATACTTTTAATTCGTTCCAACTTATTTAATAAATCATCATATTGAGATAACCCTTTTGTAGTTGGTTGTATTTGATAATTAGTTTTCTTTGCCGGTTGTATATTATGTTCAGGATCTAATAATACTATGTGAAATATAGAAGAATCCCGATCAAAATAACCTACAATACGCCCCGTACTTTTTGTTATCGAAAATTGCATTATTGGAAAATCTGTCTCATTGTCCAATATTTCTTTTGGTAGCCAATCTAAATCTTTTCGTTGAATAGGAATGTTTTTAGCACTCCAATCTATTGGATGACATCTTAATGCAATACTACCTCTATTTTCTTCTAATACTTCTTGCGGTGTCATAGTACCCAAAGCACCTAATCTTTCAAGAAGCCCAATATGCCATCCCTTAGAACACTCTCCAATCTGAAAATTAGGTATCTGCTTAAAGTAAGAGAAGGAAAAAGTTATCTTCCTTCTCTTTAACTCATTTTCTTGTTCTTTGGTAACTAATGATTTGTTTCCGTATTTAGGAGAATCTGAATTAAGATTTAATAGTTTCCCATTTTTTCCCATAATACTCAATCATTAGTTCTGGAGTAATAACCTTGTCACAACGCTCATTTACATTTAAATCTCCACGTGTTTCAATCCAAGGCATCTCATTGTGGGACAATCGTTCTAATTCAGCACCGCTATATTTAAGATAATTCTCCAATATAAAGTCAATGAATTCAGCGTCTTCTGATGATAAACTCACATTGTGATTCATGCAATCATCAATATTGATTTCTGAATAGAGATATTTTGTAGAATTAAATCGATTGTAGATTTCTCGATTTACCGGACCATGAATCCATGCTTCAAACTCGCCGTCAAACATAGGTTTTTTATTGATACCATAAGACCATGCTTGAACATAATACAATAAC
>ERZ1664515.8-NODE-8-length-51718-cov-10.786404_pt1 | contig 51718 bp, 78 predicted proteins | sample MGYA00575335_ERZ1664515 | MGnify/ENA primary metagenome ERZ1664515 (study PRJEB40874, sample SAMEA4040737) | Gallus gallus | biome: gut; material: content | place: India | collected 2016-01-01 | study: EMG produced TPA metagenomics assembly of PRJEB14491 data set...
GTTTATGGGCAGCGGTTGCTTACATTCACCTCCATTGTTGTGTACCCCCTTCATTACACACATTCTGCGGTTGTTTTCGATTCTCCTTTCGGCTGCAGTAACCTGACGAACCTCCTAGAGTGCCCAAAACAGTAGGCAACATCTCATAAACTTTTCTACAAGTCACCGGAAGTATACCCAAACTAACAAAGAAAGGATCGAAAGCATATGGCAACTAAGAAGGGTTCTTCCGGCGTAGGGGCTGGACGGCCCGCTATGTCGCCGGAAGCTCGTGAAAACCAACTTATATCGCTGGCTGTAGACTGTGCAGAGCGACAAATGAGAGAAGGTACTGCTTCCGCGGCGGTAATTGTTCATTATTTGAAGCTTGGCACAGAGAAGGAAAGGCTGGAGCGAGAGAAACTCAAAGCTGAGAATCAATTGCTTCAGGCTAAAACTCAAGCTATCGAGGACGCTAAGAACGAGCAGGAGCTATACATTAATGCTATTGCTGCAATGAAACGTTACGGCGGTCACGCTGAAGAATGATTCGAAGATATTCAGAGCTGATTCAGTATTCTACGTTTGATGATCGCTTCAACTACCTCAAACTATGGGGTAAAGTTGGATCAGATACATTTGGTTTCGATCGGTATCTGAATCAGGATTTCTATAGGTCGAATGAGTGGAGAAGATTTCGTGACAGTATAATTGTTAGGGATGGTGGATGCGACATGGGGTTGCTTGACTATCCTATAACGGACTGGTTCATTAGAAACGGTATCGCCATTAGACCCAAGATTATCATTCATCATTTGAATCCCCTTACCAAAGAGGATATTTTGCAGCATACAGATGCTCTGTTCGACCCTGAGAATGTTATTTGCGTAAGTGATAGAACTCACAAGGCCATACATTACGGTGATTTGGATTTGGCCAAGCCTAAAGAGTTTGTGGAGAGGACCCCGTTCGATACGTGTCCTTGGCGGAAAGGAGCTAACTAATGGATAGCATTCTTACTTCTGTAAAAAAGCTCCTTGGCATCGCTGAGGAGTACACTGCATTTGATCCGGATATCATCATGAGCGTCAATAGTGTTTTTACTATTCTTCAGCAGCTCGGTGTTGGTCCGGATGGCGGTTTTTCTATTTCTGATGCCACTGCAACGTGGAGCGATTATTTCGGAGACAGTGAAGAGGTCGTAAAAGCCGAAGCCGTAAAAAATTATGTGGCGCTAAAGGTTAAATCCATGTTCGATCCGCCTACAAGTTCATCCGTAATGCAAGCTACCACTAATATGACCAACGAGCTTGAGTGGAGGCTTAATGTTGCTTGCGACAAACCCTCTGGTATTACTTCAAAGGAGGTTTTGTAAAATGGATATTATATACGAAAGAGCTAAAGATGTTCATGTCAGAAAGTATCTGGTATATGAGAACGATGGACAATTATATTATGACAAAGATTATCTGTATTTAGCGAATGCACAGGATTTACTAGCTTGCTATCTATATGGTAATTTGTCGATTGTGATTGATGGAGTATATTGTGAAGTCGTTTATTTTAGTCAAACAAAGTTAGGAGTTTTTCACGATGATAGTTTTATAGAGTTGGTTTTGCCTGATACTCCTTCTGATATACCAAGTATTATATTTGACGACATGAATAACGGTGGAGACTTATACTACAGAGTGGAAGGATCTGATGCTCTGATAGTTAGGGATGATGGTTTTGGAAATTTGGAGGTGAATTCTAATGGCTGAAGATTTCAAACTTATTGGCCCGTATTCTGCGTATGGAATCGCGAAGAAATATGGATTTAAAGGGACTGAAGAGGAATGGCTTGATAGTCTGAATGGGAAGGATGGAATATCTTCCAGTATCTCGATTGGTAAGGTAACTAAATTACCGTCTTCGTACAATCCTTATGTCGAAAACAGCGGCGATGAGCATAACGCTATTTTTGATTTCGGTATTCCTGCTCCTGACTATTCAGTTATTGATTATCTCGTCAATAGCCTTTTTGTGGCTCCTAGAACTGGAAAAGTCTATAGCGTTAAAATTCCGAAGTTTGCGTCGAATCAGACCACAGTTTGTGATGCTCTGGATGATAATATTGGTTTAGTGTGCGAGCCCAGCACCGAAGAGGTTGCGGGTCAGGATGATTATGAGGACATTCCTCTCTTTAAATGGTACCACTGTAATTACAAACGAGATGAGTATGGCCATGCGTACCCTACGGAGATCGAAGGCATGACGTCCGGCTATACCACGTCTGGTAATGTTGATGTTGGTACGATTCAGATGGTTCCGCATGTTAAGTTTGTGGAAAACGATGACCATTATGTTCTCAGTATCACGGATAGTCCAAAAGATGGGTTTAGCATCTGGCCGGTTGCGAAGAGTAATAATGTTGAATACCCTTATGTGATTCATTCTACTTACTTCAGTGTGGAGGGAGATGACAGCAATCCGCGATCTCTTCCTGGGAAGAAGATTATTCGAAATAATTCGTACCAGAACATGGGCACAAAATACGGGGCAAAGGGCTCTGGGTATCATGGTGCTGGTATGGAACGTAATACGTGGAGGATTTTGTTTGAACTTGTTAAGTATAAAACGAAGTCCAGTCAGACTGTTTTTCCTGGTTGCACGAACTGGAATTTTCAGTATTCCGCCGCAGTAAAGTCTTCCGAGCCCCAGAGTTATTTCCCTCTTACGAATTCTCAGGCTGCAAATCTTGAGGTTGGCGGCGTTGTATCCGTTGGTTACGCTAATCAATCTGAGTCTTTGTATCGTGGACAGTCTTCGGTTCATACCTATGCCGATTCTGTAAAGATTCTCAGCATTGAAGATCTCGACGGAGAGAACAAGGCTGTATATCTGGATTGTGATCCCTTTACTACGGAAGATTATACATATCCCGATGGCCCCACGGTTCCTATTACTCTAACCAGTATGCATAATTACACCGGTGAGACTGATGGAATCATCGGTAAGCATGATGGCCAAAAGAACGCTAATTTAAAATGGAGTTATCGAATTCAGGGTTGTGAGTATGCCTGCGGCGGTTATACGGTGTTTAGTGATTCTGTGATTGTTGTTGGCGCTAGTAATGCAAAGAATTTGTATATGTGTGGCGCTAATGATGAGCGGAAAACCGATGTTACCCAGATCAAGGAATCTTTCAAGAATGTCGGCGAGATGGCCATTGACGGGAGTAATGATTTCTGGATTGGTGATGTAGTAATTGATCCGGAAACTGGAGCGTCGTATCCTTCTGTTGTCGGATCCGGTTCGAGTACCGGTGTAGGTGATCGAGTATATGCTGGTGGCGATATTGCTGAAAACTCCACAAGAGAATGGTTGAATGGCGGTCACCTCTGGGATGGGTCGAATGCTGGCTCCTCGTACTTGAATTGCTGGGGCGGTTTGTCGAACGCGAACTGGAACTACCTGGCCGCCGATTGATCCCTTTTCGGGGTGAATGCCGAAGGCAGAGGGGCTAAAGCCCCTACGCTAATAATAAGGGACTGATAGAGCTGCGGTCTCCTCTGGGATGGGTCGCTTGCTGGCTCCTCGTACTTGAATTGCAGGAACGGTTTGTCGAACGCGAACTGGAACTACCTGGCCGCCGAATGTTTGCATAAAAAATATTATATTGCTCTATCTTTCGCAACTTAAAGTTGTAACGTTAAATTACGTTCCTCAGACTGAGACGAGCATACAAACGAGCCATAACTAGGAAAATCACTATTAGACTTGCTAGAAAATGTTCAAGCTATAAGGGCTATGTAGATCATTCGAATCTAATAAAATTTGCCCATAAGTATAAAGTATATAAAACAGCTCGAATAGCGAAGAAGGTGATAAGCAATGCGAGCAAAGTTCAGTTCCGAGCAGCCTAATGTTAAAACTGTTGACTATGGTGGTAAGATTTATATTTTCATTTGCCTCAATGGTCAATGGAGTAGCACTACCACAGAAGAGGGCACCGATAAATTCTGGGAATGCGATTATAACGAAATCGTAACAACTTCGGATAAGATCGATGTGGAGGACGTCAAGACAAACCCCGATAAGTATTTAAACTGGAGCGAGGTCCATAAAACTCAAGAAGAGCGTATAAGTGAACTCGAGACCCAGAACGAGATGCTTGTTAACTGTATCTTGGAGCTTTCCGAGGTACTTTATCAGTGAGGAGGTAACGATATATGGTAGCTATGCTTTGGGCTCAGCAGATTATGCTTAGTAAGAAAACGTACGCGGATGTTCCTAGACTTTTGAAAGATAAGGTTAAGGAAATCCTGATTGAGAGCGGTTACGAAGAGCTTGCCGAAGAGTAAAATACAATGTCTTTATCCAATACTGCAATTCCGAAATATTATGCTCAGTTTAGGGATGCAGTCATTCGTGGCGAAATTCCCGTAAACAAAGAAGTAGCGATGGAGATGGAGCGAATCGATTCTTTGATCGCGAATCCTGGTGTCTGGTATGATGACAAAGCCATGGACGGTTTTGTTGCTTTTTGCGAAAACGAAATGACACTGACCGATGGATCTGACGTTGAGTTGCTTGATACATTTAAGCTTTGGGCGGAACAGATATTTTGTTGGTATTATTTCGTGAATCGCAGTGTTTGGGAGCCATATGGTGATCGTCCTGGTGGTAGGTTTGTTACCAAACGCGTGAAAAAGCGTTTGATTAATAAACAATATTTGATCGTGGCACGTAGCGCTGCTAAAAGTTTGTATGAAACTTTCTTGCAGGCATACTTCCTAACGGTTGATACAACTACTACCAATCAGATCACTACGGCTCCAACCATGCGGCAAGCAGAAGAAGTTACGACTGCCTTTAGCACTGCCATTACTAGATCAAAAGGACCTCTCTTTCAGTTTCTTACGGCTGGTAGCCTGCAGAATACTACGGGCAATGTAGCTGACCGTAAGAAACTTGCTTCTACGAAAAAAGGAATTCAGAACTTCTTAACAAACAGCATTCTTGAAATTCGTCCGATGTCTATCGATAAGCTTCAGGGACTTCGCGTGAAAGTTGCTACTATTGATGAGTGGCTTTCATGCGAAATTCGAGAAGATCCGATAGCCGCAATCGAGCAAGGTGCTGCAAAAGTCGATGACTATCTCATTGTAGCAGTTAGTTCCGAGGGCACGATTCGTAATGGGATTGGCGATACAATCAAAATGGAATTGATGAGCATCTTAAAAGGTGATTATATCAATCCTCATGTCTCCATTTGGTATTATAAACTCGATAATCTCGAGGAAGTAAACAAACCCGAGATGTGGCTCAAGGCTAATCCTAACCTCGGAAAAACTGTTACCTACGAAACCTATCAGCTGGATGTGGAACGTGCCGAAAAAGCTCCGGCTACGCGCAATGAAATTCTTGCCAAACGTTTTGGTATACCTCTTGAGGGTTATACTTACTTCTTCCCGTATGAAGAAACGCTGCCGCATCCCCATAGAGACTTCTGGCGAATGCCTTGCTCTATGGGTTGTGACCTTTCGCAAGGCGATGACTTTTGCGCATTTACGTTCTTGTTCCCCATTCCTGGCGGTGCGTTTGGCGTTAAGACTAGAAACTACATAAGCGAGTTTACTATGTCTAAATTGCCGGAAGCCATGCGGTTAAAATACACTCAGTTCATGAATGAGGGATCTCTGGCTGTTATGCAAGGAACCGTTCTTGATATGATGCAGGTTTATGACGATCTTGATAAATTCATCATGGATGCTAACTATGACGTTCGCTCTGTTGGATACGATCCTTATAACGCTAAAGAGTTTATTGAGCGTTGGGGTCGAGAAAATGGAGAGTATGGCATCGAGAAAGTCATTCAAGGTGCTCGAACGGAAAGCGTTCCTTTGGGTGAGATTAAGAAATTGTCGGAACAGCGAAAACTCGTGTTCGATGAAGCTTTGATGCAATTCGCCATGGGTAACTGTGTTGTTATCGAGGATACCAACGGTAACCGCAAACTTCTCAAGATCAGATATGATCAAAAGATTGATGCCGTAGCAGCTATGATGGATGCATATATTGCTTGGAAGCTCAATCGAGAGATGTTTGAGTAGGAGAATAAAATGGAACTCATAGATACAGTCAAACTTATGAATAGTTCCAATTATAAGGAACGTTTCAAAGCTGAGTATTATCAGACGAAAATTCGTTATGATAAGCTCTTTGCTATGATTACAAAATGGGATGAAGGTACGTTGGAGTTCACTCCATCTTGTTCTCGTACGCTTTTTGGTAGACAGTTGCATCACATGAGAATGTACCTAATCGATTTGGAGTGCAGAGCTAAGATTGAAGGCATCGATCTTTCATAAAATCAAAATGGAGTAAGTCATGTGGAGCTATAACAATGAACTTTATCATCATGGCATCAAAGGCATGCGCTGGGGAGTTCGCAGATACCAGAATAAAGATGGTACATTGACTCCTGCCGGTAAACGTCGTTATGCCGACGACCCCGAAGCAAGATCTGCAGTGGAAGTCGCAAAGAAAAACGTAAAGAAAGCAAATGCCGATTACGCCAAAGCCACAAACGAATACAATAAGAAAACACTCGGTGGGTTAGTCTACAACAAAGAGGCTACCCAAAAATTGTTGGATTCGTCAAGGAAAGTCAAATATGCAAAAGAAGACCTTAAAGACGCTAAGACCAAGTTGAAGATCCCATCCAAAAAGAGTAAACGAGAACTTGCTCTTGAGCAAGAGTATCAGAACAAAGGATATTCTGCCGAAGAAGCTGAGCTGGCAGCGTATAAACGCGTTAAAGCTGAAAAAGTTCTTAAAGTAGTTGCTGCTGGCGCATTAGCAGCGGGTGTTGCTTATGCCGGCTACAGGTACTATGATCGTAACATCGATAAAACTCTTAAAGTTGGTACGGTTCTCCAGAATATTTCGGTTGACGGAAATAAAGGTGTCGAGGACGCTTTTTACGCAGCTTATAATCCGCTTGATAAGCTTAAATATAGAGGTTTATATGGCGGAGGGCAGCTTGCTGGTATGAATCCGATGGCAGCCATGATTGGCGTTGGCGGTAATGCCGAAGAGTTGTATGACATGAGCACTACTGTCAAGAACAACGGGCTTAGAGTTGCATCAGTTAAGAGCGCTAAGAAAGCTTTGGCTGACATGATGCAGGACAGAGAGTTCAAAGCGAAGATGGCCACTGCCGCCGGACTTTCGTCGAGGCATGATGTGGAAGATCTGATTGATAATTTTAAACCTGGCGATAAAGTCTCGGACAAAGTGTACGACTGGTTTAATACTTATCGTACTGCACATGATAATATTAACCAGGATTTGTCGAATCGGTTTTACTCAAAGCTGAAGTCTCTTGGTTATGATGCCATCCAGGATATTAACGACAAGTATAATTCTGGATACAATTCCGTCCAGCCATTGATCGTATTTGACGGTAAGAATTTGGTTGTCAACGAAAATAAGAAACTTGACATGAATTCGATCGCTAAGGATTTTAAGATTGCCACCGGTATTAATATTGGTGAACAGTTGATAAAGTCTTATGCTCCTGCTGGCGCCGCAACGGTTGCCGCGGCTAGCGGTTTGAAGATTCTTACCTCCAAACAAGAGGCTGAGATTGTGGCAAAATACAAGAAAGATCATCCCGGTACCAAACTTTCGGCAAAAGAAATCATTCGAAACTATAAGGGGTGAACCTATGTGGCAGTATAATCACGATGAACTGTATCACTGGGGGATCAAAGGCATGAAGTGGGGAGTTAGACGCTATCAGAATAAGGATGGCAGTCTTACTCCTGCTGGCAAGAAACGCTATTCCAAAGAGTCTTCTGTTTCCGACGATTATGTTCGGGCACATACGAAGAAACCTGTATCGCAAATGTCCGATCAGGAACTTCGCACCGTTAACAATCGTCTTCAGATGGAACGCCAGTATCAGCAGCTTACAGTATCTCCTGGTAAAATGCAGAGTGCCATGAAGAAAGTTGCTGCAGCAACAGCGGCACTTGGCACTCTCGGAGCATTTGCTGCTGCAGTTGAGAAAGCTCCTGGAAATATCGACAAGATCGTTAACAACGGTCAGAAGATCGCTGAGAAATTTTCCGAAATGGCGTTTTCTCCTTACGATGAGAAGTGGCTCTATTAAGGAGGAAAAATCAAAATGGAAATCAATTTCGGCTCTCGCGTTAAGCGAGCATGGAACGCGTTTCTTAACAGAGACCCTCCCCCGCATAACAATTACACGTACTATGGCGGTTATAGCTATCGTCCATTTTATGAGCGTAGAGGTTCCGCCGTAGACCATACGATTGTAACAGCTATCATGAACAGAATCGCGGTGGATGCTAGTTCCATCACGATTCAACATGTTAAACTGGATGACAATGATCGATTTGATGAAACCGTTAAATCTGATCTTAATTCTTGTCTCAATCTATCAGCTAATATCGATCAGACTGGTAGAGCATTCATTGAGGATATTGTCCTTAGTATGCTTGAAGAAGGTGTGGTTGCTGTTGTTCCGGTAGATACGGATGTTGATCCTAAGATTACCGAGTCGTATAAGATATATTCTATGCGCGTCGGAAAGATTACCGAATGGTTTCCAAATCATGTTCGTGTTAGATTGTATAACGATCGAACCGGCGAAAAGGAAGATATTACTTTGCCTAAGAAGATGGTCGCGATCGTTACCAATCCGTTCTATTCTGTAATGAACGAGCCTAATAGCACAATGCAAAGGCTTATTCATAAACTCAACTTACTCGATGTTGTAGATGAGCAAGCAAGTTCTGGAAAGCTTGATCTGATTATTCAGCTTCCGTATGTTGTGAAAAACGATCTTCGTAGACAGCAGGCAGAAGAGAGAAGAAAACAGATCGAAGATCAGTTGATGGGGTCCAAATACGGTATCGCTTATACAGATGGTACCGAAAGAATCACTCAGCTGAACCGAAGTCTTGATAACAATTTGCTTACTCAAGTTGAGTACCTTACCAATATGGCTTACTCTCAACTTGGTATTACGCAAGAAATCATGAATGGTACTGCCGATGAAGCCGCAATGACTAACTATTATAGTAGAGTTATTGAGCCTATTGTATCGGCCATTGTGGATGAGTTTAAAAGGAAGTTTCTTACCAAAACAGCTCGTTCGCAAAAACAGTCCATCGTATTCTATCGTGATCCGTTTAAGCTCGTTCCCATCGGGACTGTTGCCGATATGGCCGACAAGTTTACTCGTAACGAGATCATGTCGTCCAATGAGTTCAGACAAGTTATCGGGCTTAAACCTTCCAAAGATCCTGCTGCTGATGAGCTTCGTAATAAGAATCTCAACCAGACTCCTGGACAGCAGGAAGCAATGGCAGCCGGAAAGGAAGCAACCAAGTCAGCATTAGGCGATGAGGGCGAGGAAGGAGGTCAGGAAATTCAAAATGGTTAGATCCAATGAAGTCAGCGAGAGTAATTACGATTTCGCTGGGTGGGCCACGCGTAACGACATTAAGTGCGCTGATGGCAGAACCATTCGTCGCGATGCGTTTAAGAATTGCGATGGTAAAATCGTTCCTATCGTCTGGAATCATAACCACGACGGTCCGGAATACGTGTTAGGTCATGGCTTGCTGCGGAACCTGCCGGAAGGTGTTAGGGTCTACGGCTTGCTTAATAATACATCCAGTGGCGAGACTGCTAAAGCGTGCTTGATGAGCGGAGACATCAACGGCCTGAGCATCTATGCAAATCAGCTGAAGCAGACTCGGTCTAAAGATGTGTTGCATGGCAATATTCGTGAAGTCAGCCTTGTGTTGGCTGGCGCTAACCCTGGTGCCTACATCGACGATATTGTCGTTCATAGCGATGAGTCTGACGAAGGCTATGTCGACGGTGAGGCATTTATTTTCAGCGAAGGGCTTGAGCTTTTTCACGCAGAGCCCGAACAGCCTAAATCTGATGATAAGAAGGAGGACTCCACAGTGGCTGAATCCACCAAGACGACCGACAATGAGAAGACTGTCGGCGATGTGTTTGACGAACTGACCGAGGAGCAGAAGCAGGTTGTCTATGCCATTATTGGTAAGGCAATCGAAGATGCTACCGGTGAATCTAGTAAGGAGGATACTGACGTGTCTCACAATGTTTTTGAGAATGACAACGACCAGAACAGCATGAAGCATTCGGATGATGTCATCCAGGTGGCTATCGCTGATGGCAAGCGCTATGGTTCCATGCGCGATTCGTTCCTGGCTCATGGTATCAATGATATCGAGTGGCTGTTCCCCGAAGATCGCACCCTGGATGTTCCCCCTCGGATCATTGACAACGATCAGAGCTGGGTCAACACCGTTATGAACGGCGTGCATCATGTCCCCTTCAGTCGCATCAAGTCCATGTTTGCTGATCTGACCGAGGATGATGCTCGCGCCAAAGGCTACATCAAGGGCAACTACAAGAAGGAGCAGGTTTTCAGTCTGCTGAAGCGCTCTACTGCTCCTACTACCGTTTACAAGAAGCAGCGGATGGATCGCGACGACATCATCGATATCACCAGCTTTGATGTGGTTGCCTGGCTGAAGAGCGAGATGCGCACCAAGCTGAATGAGGAGCTGGCTCGCGCGATTCTGATTGGTGACGGCCGCCTGGCTTCCAGCGACGACAAGATCAATGAGGGCAACATCCGCCCCATCTTCAATGACGATGACCTGTTCACCATTAAGTGCCAGGTTGCGGTCAAGAGCGCTGATGATACCGACACCCGTACCAAGGCGGCTATCCGGGCTATTATCAAATCCCGCAAGGATTATAAGGGCTCCGGCAATCCTACCTTCTTCACCAGCGAAGATATGCTGACTGACATGCTTCTGCTGGAGGACGAGATCGGGCATCCCCTGTATGCTGACGAAACTGCTCTGGCTCGTAAGCTGCGCGTGAATCGCATCGTTACCGTTCCCCAGATGGAGAATTTCAACGGCGCCAAGGGCGGTGCCTTCGTTGGCCTGATTGTCAACCTGTCCGATTACACCGTTGGTGCGGATAAGGGTGGTGCAGTAAACACCTTCGACGATTTCGATATCAACTACAACCAGCAGGTTTACCTGATCGAGACCCGTTGCTCCGGCGCTCTGACCGTCCCCTACAGCGCCATTGCTGTTGAGTACAGCGTGACCTGATTCTACCAATTCCTAAAAGGAGGTAATACTAATGGCTGCTGATGTTATCACTGGTACTCCCGCCCCCGTTACTCCCGAGGAGATCTACGAGAAGGCAAAGGATGTCCATGTTCGCAAGTACGTGATGTACGGTCATACTGACAGCAAGCTTTATGCTACTGCCGATCATCAGACCGTCGTGGCTGATGCTGAGGACGTGTTCAAGGCTGCCCTGTATGGCACTCTGATTATTTTCGATGGCACCAACTATCTGGCGGTGGTATCTTTCACTGAAACCGAGTTCAAGACTGTCGACGGCGCTGCTACTGCCGCTGGTAAGACTTGGACCGTGGCCACCGAGCCCGCTGGCGAGCTTTAACCAAATCAAAATGGAGGAGAAGTGCCATGAGTAAATGGGCAGGGGTTATAGGTTTCGCTGAAACCAAGGAAACAGCCCCCAGTGTGTATGAGGAGGAAATCACGGAACGGCAATACTACGGCGATATTCTTAAGAATAATCGTCGCATTAATTCGCCCGATAAGGTGAATAGTGATATTTCTGTTTCGAATTCCATAAGCATTGTTGCGGACCCGTATATTCAGAACCACTTCTACTCCATTAGATATGCAACCTTTTGCGGGGCAAAGTGGAAGGTTACTGACGTTACGGTCGAATATCCTAGATTAACTCTTAGCCTGGGGGAACTGTGGAATGGACAAACGGCTTGAACTCGATGCTTTGCTCCGTAAGGTTATGAAGGATATTTCTGGGGTTGAGAATGTGTATTTTCAACCGCCAGAAAACCTTCGCATACAATACCCCGCCATAATCTATGAGCGAGGAGACATCCAAAACCGTGCTGCGGATGATATGACTTATTCGCAGCACACTTTTTATGATGTAACCGTGGTTGATAAAAATCCCGATTCTCTCCTGGTTTACGCTGTCGCATCGCTTCCTCGATGCAAATTCGGACGTCATTTTAAATCGGATAATCTCAACCACGATACGTTTACAATTTTTGTATAAGGAGGTAATTTCATGGCTGCTCTTACTTGGGACGGGACCGGTACTCGGTTCTATGAAATGGGCACCAAGAAAGGTGTTCTGTATCCCTATAATACCGCACAGACTAAGTATGGCAATGGTGTCGCTTGGAACGGCCTGACTGCTGTTACTGAGTCTCCGTCTGGTGCCGAAGCTACTGATCTGTGGGCCGACGATATCAAGTACGGTACCATGCGTTCTGCGGAGGATTACAGCTTCACCATCGATGCATATACCTATCCTCCCGAGTTCGGTCCCTGCGACGGTTCTGCTGAGGCAAAGCCTGGCGTGTTTATCGGCCAGCAGCCTCGCACCATGTTTGGTTTCTCCTGGGTTACTACTCAGGGCAATGATGTCAACCCCAATAATGCTGGCTATAAGCTGCATATTGTGTGGGGTGCGACTGCTTCTCCTTCTGAGAAGGCGTATACCACGATCAATGACTCCCCTGACGCTATCACCTTCAGCTGGGAGTGCAAGACTAACCCCGTGGCGGTTAGCGGCTATAACCCCACTGCTGTCATGACCATCGATAGTGTTAAGGCTGATCCCGCCGATCTGGCTGCACTGGAGGCTAAGCTGTACGGCGACGATTCTAACGAACCCACTCTGCCCACTCCTGATGCGATCATTGCGATGTTCGCTCATGAGTAATCTTCCGAAAATTCAAAATGGTTTGACTGTGGCCTGCTTTCTTACGTCTTGTAGGGAGGCAGGCCCTATTTTATTAAAAGGAGAATAAACATGATCAAGAAAACTATTTCTTACGAGGACTTCGACGGGAATACTCGTACCCAGGATTATTGGTTCCATCTTTCTGAGCGCGAGATCGCAAAGCTTGAGCTTGAGACTCCTGGCGGTTTCAAGAAGAAGGTGAACGACATTCTCAATGCCAAAAGCCAGATTGAATTGATCCGGCTTTTCGAGGATCTGATCAAGATGAGCTATGGCGTTAAGAGTGCCGATGGCGTTCACTTCATCAAGAATGATGAAGTTTGGGAGGAATTTGCTTCCACCAACGCCTACAACAATCTGTACATGGAGCTGGTCACCAATACTGATAAGGCCGTTGAGTTCTTTAACGGTATTATCCCCAAGCCCAAAGAGAAAGCTCCCATGTCGGTTGCTCCCGCATCCAAGTAATACAAGGTCGCTAAGGAGGCAAAAGAATGATAGAGATAATTGTTCCTGGGACGGAAGGCTGGGACGACAAGCGAGAGATTTTCGTTACCTGCGAAAAGCCAGTGGCAATAAAACTCGAGCATTCGCTGCTGTCCTTAGCTAATTGGGAACGCAAATGGCATAAACCGTTACTTCCTAATTTGGATAAACTATCTCCGGAAGAACTTATGGACTACTATCGTTGCATGACGATCTCCCCGAAGGATCTTCCGGATTCAGTTTATCTCAGAATGACGAAGCAAAATGTGGATGCCATTATTAAATACATCAATGACCCGTCAACAGCGACGACTTTTGGTAACTTAAAACCACAAAAACACAAGACTCCGTCCAAAAGACATAAACAAACGTCTGAAACGATTTATGCCAGTATGTTTGAATACAATATACCACTTGAATTTGAGAAGCGGCATTTGAATCATCTTATGACCCTGATCAGAGTATGTCAAGAAAGAGTTAACCCTGGTAAACCGATGAGCAAGGCTGAAGCTTTGGCCTGGCAACGTGAACAAAACGAATTGCGAAGGTCTCGTCTTAAAACCAGGGGGTGATTCTTTGGCACGTAAGATGATACGTTTTCATCAAAATGGAAATTGGAGTAAGACTACTAAGTTCTTAAAGAAATCCTCTTCCGGAAGGATAACCGATATCTTAAAACGATATGGCGAAGAAGGAGTGGCTCTCTTACGTAAGAACACTCCGGTGGATACCGGTAAGACGGCTGAAAGTTGGTATTATAACATTTCGACAACAAAATCCGGAATGACGTTGAGTTTTCATAACTCGAATGTTGTCGACGGTGTTCCTATAGCCATTATATTGCAGTACGGTCATGCTACAAATAATGGCGGATATGTCACAGGCATCGATTATATTAACCCTGTATTAAAGCCTATTTTCAATGATATGGCTAATAGGGTGTGGGAAGAGGTGATGCATTAGTGCCTAGAGAAGTTGATGACCGCGTTGTTCAGATGCAATTTGACAACGCACAGTTCGAAAGAGAAACCAAACGTTCGCTTAACACAATCGACCGACTGAAATCTAGTCTGAATTTCGATAGGGCCAGTGATAGCCTCAATGGTCTTTCGACTGCCGCATCTAAGCTCGATCTTAGCCCCGTTTCCGACGGAATAGATACCATTTCGATGCGCTTTAGGGCTCTTGATGTTGTAGCTGCTACAGTAATTTCCAATATCACTAATAAGGTAGTAGGGCTCGGTAAGCAAATGATCAGTGCGTTTGCTATTGACCCAATAAAGACCGGTCTTGCCGAATACGAGACCCAAATCGGTGCCGTTCAGACAATTTTGTCTAATACTCAAAGTAAAGGCACAACCATCGATCAGGTTAATGCCGCACTTGATGAGCTGAATCATTACGCGGATATGACCATCTACAACTTCACCGAAATGACCAAGAACATTGGTACATTCACGGCTGCTGGTGTAGACTTGGATACGTCGGTTCAAGCCATTAAGGGCATTGCAAACTTGGCAGCTGTTTCTGGTTCTACCAGCCAGCAGGCTAGTAACGCCATGTATCAGCTCAGCCAAGCATTAGCAGCAGGCAAAGTTACTTTGATGGACTGGAACTCTGTCGTTAATGCTGGCATGGGTGGCCAGGTATTTCAGGATGCGCTGGTCGAAACTGCTAGGGTTAGTGGTGTCGCCATTGACGATATGATCGCGAAGCAAGGTAGTTTCCGCAATACATTGCAGGAAGGCTGGCTTACCTCGGAAATCATGCTCGATACTTTGGCTAAGTTTACTGGCGATCTCAATCGGGAGCAACTTCTTGCCAAGGGCTATACCGAAGAGCAAGCGGACGCCATCGTCAAACTTGGTGCTAATGCTAACGATGCTGCGACCAAGGTTAAGACCTTTACACAATTAATAGATACTCTGAAGGAGGCCGTTCAGTCTGGCTGGACTCAGAGTTGGGAATATATTTTTGGTGACTTTGAACAGGCTAAAGCATTTTGGACTGAAATTTCTGATGCAATTAGCAATGTTGTAAACGAGAGCGCTAACGCTAGAAATGCTCTGCTTCAGGGCGCTATGACCAGTGGCTGGGATCAACTCCTTAGTAAGGGAATTACTGATTCTGCTAGTGTCATGGAACAAGTTCTCATTGATATTGGCAAAACCTCTGGTAAAGTTACTGATGAGCAGATTAAAGCTGCTGGCGGCTTTGAGAAATCTCTTCAGAGTGGATGGATGACTGCTGATATTTTACAGAAAGGTATCAACGAAGTCGTCGACCAAGCTCAGGAGCTGTTGTCTCTTTCTGACGAACAACTGTCTGCCCAAGGTCTTTCTCGCGATACCATTGAAGAAACCCTTAAATCGTATCAAGGGTTAAATGAAGAAATCGCGAAAGGTAGTGTTAATCTTCGGACGCTTTCCGAACGGATGAGCATGAAATCCACAGGTCGGGATAATCTTGTTCAGTCTGTTCGTAACACCATGAGCGCAATCGGAACTCTGGTTGGGTCTATCAAGACAGCGTTTGATGATATTTTTCCTCCTACCACGGTGGATCAGCTCTATGCTTTTACTGAAGGCATAGAGCGGTTCACTCGTGGGCTTATTTTGTCGGAAGAAAACGCCGATAAAGTGCAGCGAGTGTTTAAAGGCGTGTTTAGCGTCTTTAAGATCGGTACCGATATTTTGGAGACTCTTTACAAGGGTTTCTTAAATGTTGCAAAGACCATTTCTCCTGTTGGAAATAGTCTTCTGGATCTCGCAGCGAGTATCGGTGATTTTCTTGTTGGCGTACAGCAAGCAGTAGATTCTTCTGGTGTATTTCAGGGAATTCTTAGCGGGCTCGAATGGGTTTGTAATGCCGCATCTAAAGGTATTGATAAATTCACCGGTTCGATTGAATCTCTGTCGCAGAAAACTACTATTGTGTTAGACCCCATTCAAGCCATTGGCAATGCGCTTACATCTTTTGTGAACTTTATTGCTCCTGGGCTCGAATGGTTTGGAACTACCGCTTCTGAAGCTCTTGGAGATTTTTCCAAGAGTGCTTACGAGGCGTTTAACAATTTCGATCCGACGAATCTTTATAACTTTATGAATGCTGGCATGGGTCTTGGCATTCTTAATGCTATAAGGAATTTCATTGGCAGTGGTAAAAGCATCCTTGATGGTGCTAGCGGCATGATCGATGGCGTTAAGAAGATGATTACATCTCTCGGCGATGCCATCAATGCTTGGAAGACGAATAAGAACGCGGAAACTTTGATGACTGTTGCTAAGGCCATAGGCGTCTTGGCTGCTTCGCTTACTGTTTTGTCGTTCATCAAACCGGAACGTCTTGCCGGTTCTCTGTTGAGTATCACGGTTTTGTTTACCGAATTGGTAGCAGCGCTGGAAGTGCTCAATACGCTTACACTTGGCAAGAAATTCCAGGTTGCAACGTTGTCTGCAGCGATGGTTGCCATGTCTACTGGCATATTGATACTGTCAGCGGCTTTGAAAACCATTTCTTCGGTTCAGCCTGATCGTCTAGTAACAAGTGTGCTTGCCCTTGGGGTTGTTTTGGCCGAGCTAAGTGTTGCTACTACATTCTTAAGCTCTACCGCCACACGAATGACCAAAGGAACTACTGGCATGATATTGATGGCCACAGCCGTTAGAATTCTTGTCAGTAGCGTTAGCGCGCTCGGGTCAATGTCTCTTGATAGTCTTACGAAGGGAATTGTTTCTCTCGGAGTCGTCATGACGGAACTTGGTGCGTTTGCGGTTCTCGTTAATAAGTTTGGCGGTTCGATTGGCTTGCTGAATGGTGTATCCTTCAATCTTCTGGCAAGCTCGCTATTGATATTGCAAAAAGCTGTATCTAGCTTTGGCGCAATGGATCTTAGCGATATCGCTAAAGGTCTTGGAGCCGTAGGAATTGCACTTGCTGAGTTTGCTGGGTTTGGATTCTTGTCCAAGTTCTCTAAGAATCTTATTAGCGGTTCGGTGGCGGTTACGGTTATGTCCGCTGCTATGAATTTGCTTGTTGATCCTATGAAAGAACTTGGATCGCTTGATCTTGAGACCTTAGCTAAGGCATTAGGTGCAATGGCAATCGCTCTTACCGAGTTCGTAGTCGCCTTGAATCTCATGAACGGTGGTTTGGCGTCGTCTGCATCGATCTTGGTAATGGCCGCTGCCATGAATGTTTTAGCAGATGCGTTTGCCAGGATGGGTGAATTGAGTATAGGATCTTTGGCTAAATCCTTGATATCCATTGCTTTAGCTCTCGCTACGTTTGGCGTCGCTGCAACATTGCTTGCTCCCGTTACTCCAATAATTGTAGCGTTGAGCTTGTCTTTGGGTGCATTTGCAGCAGCATTGGGTCTGCTACTTGTAGCCGCATCTTCTGCACAACTTATCAGCAACCTTGCCGGAAGTTTGGCCCTTCTTGCCAACATTAACTTCTCGGCATTCCTGCAAGGCATTAAGAACGTTGCTTGGATGTTCGTAGAATTCCTGCAGGGCATCGTTAAGGGTGTTGGTGAGATTGCTTCTACTCTAGTTACCTCCATCGCTCAGATCATTACGGCAGTATGTGACGCGATTGTGATGGCTGCCCCTGCAATTGGATCCGCGATCACTTCGTTGATTATTACACTGTGTCAGGTGATTCGAGATTCTGCTCCCGAGATCGCATATACGGTTGTGTATCTAATCGGACAGGTATGGGAAGCTATTAAGGGCGCTTTAAACGACCTTTGGAACAACTTCACCGCATGGTTCGATGAGAATATTTGGCACCATGACTGGTTCGGCATTGGCGATATGTTCAATGACTTTAAGGCAATTTGGGCTGGAGATGCCGAAGAAGCTGGTGCTGAAACTGCTGAAGGGTATGCCAATGGTCTGGAGAGCAAGAAACAGAGCATCTTTGATAAGATGTCCGAGATTGCATCGAAAGCGGCTCTCACGTGGAACCGTTTCTGGGGTATTGAGTCTCCTTCAAAACTAGCTGCCGATAATGCATATTATGTCGTACAGGGGTATGCTGAGGGACTTCAAAATGGAGAAGGAACCCTTGCTGGCGCCATCCTCAACATCGCTCAAGCAGCTAATGACGCGTTCCGTGATTTCTGGGGCATTCATTCTCCTTCCGATCTGGCCGCGTCTGATGCCGAAAACATCGCTATCGGTATGCAGCTGGGCATGACCAATAGCGCTCAGGCTACCCAGAATGTAGCGCGTTATCTTGCCACGCATACGGCAGAAGGTCTTGCAACGAGCGATGCCAGTAAATCTGCTTATGCGGCGGGAATTACTCTTGGCATCGATTACGAGCAGGGTGTAAAGGATTCTATTGGCGGTAGCGAGCTCCTCCACTGGCTTAAGGGTAAAACTGGCATTGGCGAAAATACGTCTACCGATGCACCACAGACTACTCCTACCGTCAAAAGCTCTTCTGGCGGTTCTACCAAAAAGACGGTTGCCGAAACGGTAGAAGAGAAGTATGAGGATCAGCTTGAAGCGAACAAAACCCTGCAAGAGATTGCCGAATCCGAGTATCAGCTTTGGTTGACTGAAAATCAGAATTCTGTTTCTACTGACGAGCTTCTCGCCAGAAAGATGGAATACACTGCTAAGGAAATTGAGAATCAGACTGCTAGAGTGCAACTTGCACAACAGAAGTATGATGAGATGGTTTCTAAGGTAGGCGTTGATAAGCAGGAGACCAAAAAAGCATATGCAGATCTTCTCTCTGAGCAAACCACGTTGGCCGAACTTAGAGCAAATCAGTATGCCAATCTTTACGAAGATCAGATCAATCGACTGGAAATTCAAAATGATCGTGCCGACAAAGAGTATCAGCTTTGGGTAGATCAGAACAGTCAGGCTAGTGCGTCCGAAAAGACTGCCAAGAAGATCGAGTACCAGACTACTCAGCTTACCGCAGCAACTAAGGAGCTAGAGCTTGCTCAGCAGCAGTACGATAAACTTCGTGAAGAGTACGGAGAATCCGATCTTCGTACCCAGGAAGCTTATAATGATCTCCTTGATAAGCAAATCGAAGAGCAGGAGAAGACAAACGAACTGTGGCAGGCTAGACTTGCTCAGTTTGATGATGCTTTGAATGCGATTGAAATGCAGTCGAATCTTTATTCGCAGCGAACAAACATGTTGTCTCAGATCTATGATGATGGAGATCTGTCTACCAGATCTGATGATTACATTAATGCAGTTAAAACCTACGGCAAGAATTCTGATGAAGCTCTCAAAGCTCGGTATCAGGGTTCTGCATCTGCGGTTCTTGGCGTGTCTACTGCGCTTAGAAGTATGGCCGATCAGCTTTCTCGTACTAATGTTTATCAGAAGTATTACAACGAGCTGGTCGAAAGCGGTACTGCATCCGCGGAAGAGCTTAATGCCGCCGAACAGCAACTTCTTTCGTCTCAGTCTGCATTTATATCTTATGCTTCTGATCTTGCAGACGCATTTAACATGTCCGACGAAGGTAAAGCCATTACCTTGAGACTGGCATATGCTATCTCGGATAACTGGGATACTGTCTACGGAGCATTTGAAAACGTTTGGAAGAAAATAGAAGATAAAGCACCTCAGCTCACTGCAAATCTTGAGAAGGTCTTTGGCGAACTTCTTAGCGAAGATACTGCTAGTGTTGCTACAGGCTTGGTTTCCACTGTTACTTCTGCTCTTAGCGGAGATTATGGTGGAGCTTTGGCTAGTGGCCTTAATACCATTCTCTCGTTTATGGGTAGTAGTGCTGGTCAGTCTCTGATCGATGCTATTGGCACTGCTTTAGCCGGTGGTCTTCCTGATATTGCTGGTATGATCACGCAACTCGTCGGTGGTTCTGGACTTCTATCTAATCTTATTGGCGGTCTCGAAGGCATCATTGGTGCTATAGGCGGAGGTGCTGGTCTTACTGGCGTCGTTGAGATGCTTGGTACAGCTCTTGCTGGCATTGGCGCCGCGCTTCCTGAATTATTGCCTATCATTGCCATAGTTGCTGCCATTGGCGCTGCTATCGCGTTCCTTGTCAGCAATTGGGATGATATCGGAGAGTTCTTCAATAACCTTTGGGAGAAGGTTAAAGAAATTGGTTCCAATCTTGTTAATGGCATCGTCGAAGGCATAAAGAGCGCTTGGCAGGGTCTTGTTGACTTTGTAAGCGGGCTCTTTGGAGGGCTTATCGACTTCGTTAAGGGGATCTTCGGAATCAATTCGCACAGTAAGAAGTTCTTCGAAATGGGCTCGTATATCGATCAAGGTTTCGCTAACGGTTTGGCATCTGGTGCCGATTCCGTTAACAAGTCTATCGAAGACATGAGCAATAGTGCACTCACAACGGCCACGAAAGTTAGCGAGATGCTTTACGATGCACTTTCTAACGATACTGGTTTTCAGCCCACCATAACTCCGGTTATCGATTTGACTGATGCGGAGGAGAGTGCAAATTGGTTCAAATCTGCCTCGGTGAACTATACCAATCCGTTCCAGAATACTCCTGTAAGATCTAGACAGCTTGCAACTGAAACCGCTGTGCGTGAAATTCAAAATGGAAAATCCGATAAGGATTCTAGTCGTTCTGATGTTGTTGCGGCTATTGATGCTTTGTCCAATCGAGTCGTCATGATGGGTCAGTCGATTGAGAGTATGCAAATTGTTCTTGACTCGAAGAAGCTCGTCGGCGGTATTTCTGGTCAAATGGATTCGGCTCTCGGCGTAAGGGCCGCTAGAGCTAGGAGAGGAGGGTGATTAAATGACTTTTTACTACGATGGTACGCATAGTGTCAAGTTTGATGACTATGATTCATGGGAGGATTGGCATTTGATCCCCTCGTCAAGGCCAGTTATAACACCTCCTGCGGAAAGAACGAGCTTTGTTACTGTGCCTGGTAGGCATGGTAAGTTAGATTTGTCGTGGGCCCTCTCCGGGGGGCCCATTTACGACAATCGAACAGGGAATCTTGAATTCTATGTAGATTCGAATAAATGGAATGGATGGCATACAGCTTACCAAACCATCATGCAGAATCTGCAAGGCAAGAGAATCAAGGTCATTCTTTCGGACGATCCCTCTTGGTACTATGAAGGAATGTGTTGGGTAGATAAGTGGAATAGCGAAGAACGTTATTCTACGATTTCAATTAAATACGATCTTTACCCGTTAAAGAAGAGGGTAACATTTACCGAAAATGCTTGGCTTTGGGACCCGTTCGATTTCGAGAATGGTGCTATCGGTGATAGCGTTTCTGGAGAGGAGGCGCTGTAAATGGCATATAAGGTTTATTATGGGTATTTGACGTCTGGCGGTACTGGATATACCGATTACTATAATTGGACTAGTAGAACGCTTATATACGATACTGCGGATGTTAATGATGAAAACCCTAATTATTTGCTGAATTCGACATTAACCATGACTGCTAATGAAGCAGGCAGCTTCGAAGCTGACGTTCCGAAATCAAACGTTTGCTATGATGATTTGCAGCTAATGCTCGGTACGATCGAAATTGAAGAAGATGGCGAAATCATTTGGCAGGGTCGAATTACGCAAATTGATACTGATTTCGATCTCAACAAGCATATTTATTGCGAAGGTGAATTGGCTTATCTGAATGATTATGTGATCGAAGTTGAGTGGGAAGAGTACAAAGGCATATCGATAGTAAATGGTACGTTTGGTTATTATCCAATAAACTATTTCGTCGATTTGATTAACTGCAAAATAGCTTCGAATGGCAAATGGATTACAAATGATTTGTATAACAGAGCAAATGCATTACCTGCTAGTGAATTAGACATGGAAATAGCGGGTATGTCGCTTATCGAAAAGACCGGATCTAATACAAATATTTCAGTTGACGATACTCGATATAAGTCGGCTTGGGAAGGACTTCAAAATGATTTCATTGATGGCTTAATGAGTGCATTTGAAGGTTATACATATGTATATCTTCATAGAACTCATGATAGTCATGGCTATAAAAGATTGCTAGATTTGATCGTTGTTACCCCTCCTGAACTTCGGAGCACATATGGAAATTTATTGTGTGGAAGGGGACTCGTCGAAACGACTAGTCAAACCATCGAATACGGTAAGAATTTAACGGATATTAACGTTAAAGTCGGGATGCAATCTGATGTTTGCACTCAAGTCACGGCATTTGGCTATGAAACTACTGGATGGTGGATATTTGAGAAAACAAGTACCATTGCCGGTAATTACGTGGACCAGAATGGCGTTGTGAAATATGGTGTTATACAAAAAGCGTTTTCGGTCGACGGAGAGAGTTCTACGACATCTTCGCTGAATACTGCTGCTGAAAATGCGGCCACATCCACAACTGGTTGCTATGAGTATAAAACCGTATCGGCTAGTGCAATAGATCTGTATGACGCAAATGAGGCAACCGACCATTTGAGATTCATGAAAATGACTCATATTAAGTCGGACCCTCATGGTGTCGATGGCGAATACCTTTGCACTGGATGCACGATTCCGCTGGATGACCCTACTCAAAAGGAATACACGTTTGGATCCACAGTAAAGAAACTTAGTCGAAGTCAAAGTAGCACTGATAGTATTGCCGACAAAGGTTATATGGTTACTAAATCGATTAAGTCCTACGTCACGAATTCTTAACGAAAGGAGGTCTCGGGAATGAATCTTACAAGCATTATTAACACCATTCGCACTGCTGTTTACGGTAAAGACATGCGAGAAGCTATTGCTCGAGGTTTCGAGAATATCGATAAACAGATGAGCGGTGGATTCGGCGGAGGCTTCGTTCTCATGGAAGAAGATGTTCCTATTGGAGATCGTAAAGACAATGTTCTTTATGGCAAAATCAAGGGGAGCATTGGTGATGAAACTGCTGGTGGTTGAGTATGAGCGTTAGGTATGTCTGGGGTAAATACACAAGCACCATAAGATATTCCTGGGATATTGAAGGTGGCACCGAAACTCATGTTCCATACAATTTAGGCAGTGATCGTTCTTGGTCGTCATCAAAAGATCGTTTGTTTGGTTTTACTGAGCCACCCGAATTAAATCGAGATACTGGGAAAGCTACATATACTGGCTCATATAAATCGATGGGCGGTACTTCGTATAGCATAGATACTGATGAATATATCTGGTGTCTGTACGCAACGATAAATGGAGCTTCTTATGATGGCCCTACCGGTAGTTCTACACAAGGAACTGGTAGCGGAACATTTACCTTTACCCCGATGGGTCGAACTGCCGGAACCGAGGATGATAAATGTGTCCTAATGCAGCGACGCTGGAACAACACAAAATGGAGATGTGCTACTGCATACAGTAATATTTCTGCAATATGGGTTGGTACTAAAAATAATGGCGGAGATACATGGTACGACGTTTATATTTACAGCGCCGAGGCTAACGATTATCCAGATGAGTTCATAGCAAATGTTTCGAGTTCCAGTGCTGCTACGTATCCGGATTTCGATGTGGATACTGATGGGTATTTCTATTATGCTCGTGACAACGACATTATTGATCCGTCGCTGGTATCCATTCCGGATATCGTCTTGCATAATGATACCATAACCATCACAATTACTGAATCGGAGGGCGCCATAGCTAACAAATATGGTACGATTACGTATGACTATCAGTACAAGTTTGGCGATGGCGCTTGGACGGATATTGCATCAACAGCAAATCTCACACAAACTTTGCACATACCCACTGGGACGCAAAGCGTACAGGTTAGAGTAAGAGCAAAGGATGATATCGGTTTCACATCTACCGATTGGATAACGTCCGAATTAGTCCCTGTTTACGCAAGTGTCCCTCCGACAGCACCGTCGTTCATATCCGTTGATAGAGTGGTTGCTGGCTGGGAAACTAAGGTAACTTGTGGCAATTCTACTGACTCCGATGGGACGATTGCTTATTACGTGTTCGAGAGAAAAATCGACGATGGTTCGTTTGAGCAAGTGCAGTCCGCGCTATCTCAAATCTATACTGAGACTATAAACACTTCGTGGTCTAAAGTTCAGTATAGAGTTTGTGCCGTAGATAATAGCGGAGTCCACAGTCCTTACACGACAAGTGAACCTTATACTATCGAGTCAGACGTTATTGTTATCGTAGGGCCTAGCAGAACCGATTTCGGAGCAAAATTTGGAGTGTTCAATTTTGGTGTTCAGATATTGTTAGCGGGAGAACCTTCCACCAACGATGTTAATCTAACGATCAAGTTGGACAGCGAAATAAAGCATAATGCTAGTGTTATTGCCGGTGCGGAAACAACGATTGAAATCGACACTTCCACGCTCGAGAAAACTGAACATACTATCGAGGTGACTGCGTCGAAAGCGGGGTATACTACAGTGAGCGAAGTTTACAAGTTCCGAATCGATGGTCTGACCGTTCCTACCAACGGATACATTGTCGGTCTCCAGGATTCTACTGGAAAAGACATTGTTCCGGTAGTTACTGCTCAGTCCACCGTTATGAATGATGGTCGAGATCTCGAAACTGTAATCCAGGAGATCTTGTCCCAGTTGAGCAGCCTCCAGGGCTGAGAAAGGAGCCTAATATGGCTATGAATCTGTTTGAGATCACCAAGATGGCGATCGACATGGAGTCTACCAAAACCGAACTCGAAGCTCTTTCTGAGCGTATCGATGTTATGTTCATGATCGGCGGCAAGTTTGAGATGGATGAGTATCTCCAGCTGTCCGATCAGATTACCACCAAGATCGCAGAGCTCGAGGCCATGGAAAAGGAGCCGCCTGCGGTTGAGTCCGGCGAAGAGGATTCTGGCACCGGTACCGAAGAGCCCACCGTGTAAGCAAGGTGAATCAAAATGGTGAGCGAAAAGATCAACCTTTACGACGTCATTTGTCGTACTATCCCCTTGCTTAAGACGATCAAACAGCTTGACGACCTCTACTCTCGAGTTTCGTACGCACATCTTATGCTCAACCGTCTGACCGACGAGGAGTTCAAAGATGTTTGCGGTCGCATCGAAAAACGAAAGAAAGAGCTCTCGTCTAACTGATAAACATTTTCAGAAGGGAGGTTGATATTTATGTCCATTCGTGCGTATTCGAAAGCGAAGGACGGAGCTACATTCCTGTCCAAGAATTTTCGTGTAAGAGAATTCGCGTGCCAGGATGGAACTGATCCCGTGTTTGTGGACATGGATCTCGTTGATATTCTTCAGCGAATTCGTGACCATTTCGGGGTAGCCGTAACCATTACTTCGGCGTTCAGAACCGCTAGCCACAACAAAAATGTTGGTGGTGCAACGTATTCACAGCATTGCTATGGTAAGGCCGCAGATATTAGGGTGTCTGGGGTTGCTCCTAGCAAAGTTGCAGCATACGCTGAGACTCTGATGCCTAATACCGGTGGCATTGGCAGATATTCCACTTTCACGCACGTTGATGTTCGTTCTACCAAGTCCCGGTGGAACGGTTAAGGAGGAGTTGCCCTTGGAAGAAATCATTTCTCAGTATCTGTTGCAGGGCGTACTAGCCGTCGTCACGGCGATTCTTACAGGGGCTTATACAAGACTCTCTAAGAAGTTTAAGCAAAAAGATGAAGAGACCGAAGCCATGAAAATGGGAGTTCGCGCTGTTCTTCATCTTGAACTTTATAAAGAATGCCAGCGACTCATGGAGCAGAATCGAGTTACTACGGAAGATCTCAAAAATGTTGAACGCATTTATGAGAACTATCATAAACTCGGAGGAAATGGCACTGGCACTGCCCTGTATGAGAGGATCCTTAAACTGCCACTGGATGATGGAAAGGATGATGATCAATAATGAACGCCATCAAGAATATTTTTCACAAGATTTTCGGCGATATTTCGGCCGGTACTGTGGTTCGCACCATGTGCTTCTTTCTGGCTCTGGTTAACCAGATTCTGAGCGCAACCGGTCATTCTCCTCTGCCCATTACCAACGAGCAGATCGAAAGTCTTGTTACTGTTGGCCTTACGGTCATCACTGGCTTGATTGCTTGGTGGAAGAACAATTCCTTCACGCCTGCTGCAATCACCGCCGACAAGGAAATGAAAGCTCTTAAGGGGAAGTGATATTTTGAATAACCAGTTTGGGTACCCTCAGCAAGTCACACCTCAAAGTAACACGGGTTATCCGATGTACTACCCTCAGATGCCCATGACACAACCGGTTTTCCGTGTTCAAACTCCTCAAGTTCAACCGATGGGAGCTCCACAGTTTTCTTGCTCTGTGCTTCCTGGTCGCATTGTGAATAACCCTGATGAAATTCGGCCTAACGAAGTTCCGAATGATGGAAGTATTGCGGTATTTCCGTTAAACGATGGATCGGCCGTATATCTCAAGTTTTTCACGGGCGAAGGGAGGATCAACACCGTTAAGTTTACTGTGGAGTCTCCTGATATTCCTGTTGGTGACGGTGTAGCTAATCAAAATGATGGGTATGCCGCTATCAAGCAAGAACTTGATGAGATCAAGAAAATGATTGCAAAGAATAATCGGTATCATAGGCCTTACCAAAAGAATAAGGAGGCAACAAATAATGCCGATGCCAATGAATAATCCTTTGATTGACGGAATGATGAACAGACTTCGTTCAGATCCGATGCTTTCAAAGAATCCTCTGGCTCAAAATCTGTTCACCTGTCTTCAAACTGGAGACAGCAAGAAGGGTGAAGAAATCGCCATGAACCTATGTAAATCGTATGGGATCTCTCCCGACGAAGCTTGCAAGCAGGCGATGCAGTTCTTTACTCGTCGATAACCTAGGCACAATTCGTGTTCTTGGTTATCGATAATGCGCGCAATTGATTCCTAGGAACACGAATTAGGCATATTCGTCCTAAATCCATTATGTTTTACCATCGAGGAGGTAATTCTATGTTCGGTTCCAATGGGCTCAGCGCGGCGGATGTTGCCGCAGTTGTTCGTAACAATGATGGCTGCTGTAACTATGGCGGTTACGGCATGATGAACGGCATGGGTGGCTATGGCTTTGGCGAAGGTTGGTGGGTCATCATCATTCTTGCCGTTCTCTTTGGCGGGTTTGGTCGAAACGGCATTGGCGGTTTCGGCGGTGGTTGCAATCCTTGCGGTTGTGAGGCTGCCGTCGCTACTGTCGGTGACGTGGAACGCGGATTCAACAACCAAACTGTTGTTAATAAGCTGAATGGTCTGGAGAATGGCCTGTGCGATGGTTTCTATGCCATGAATACTGCGGTTCTCAACTCCACTAATCAGCTCCAGACTGCTATTCAGCAGAGCACCGTTGCAAACCTTCAGAATACGTACGCGCTGCAGAATACCATTCAGCAGGACACTATTGCGAATATGCAGAACACTAATGCCCTTTCCCGACAGTTTGCGGATTGCTGCTGTGAGAATCGGCAGGGCCAGGCCCAGATTCAGTATGAACTGGCAAAGAATTCTTGCGCAATCACTAATGCTATCCAGAACCAGACTACCGCTCTGATGCAGAACCAGAACGATAATTATCGGGCTCTGCATGACGAGCTGGTCAGCTACCGGATGCAGGATAAAGACGAAACCATCGCTGCTCTGCGCAGTCAGGTTCAGGCTCTGAATCTGGCTCAGAGTCAGGCAAATCAGAACACCTATCTCGTGAACCAGCTCCGTCCGTGCCCGCAGCCTGCCTATATTGTGGACAATCCTTTCTGCTGCAATGGTCAGCAGTATGCTTCCTTCCAGCGTTCCGGTTGCTGCGCTCAGTGCGGCTAAATCAAAATGGAATTTACTGAAAGGAGGGCATTTGGATGATTGAGCTTACCAATACTACCGAGCTCACTCTTGCCCCTGGCACTAATGCGGTTTTCGATGCCGTGTTGCTTAAATGCGGATGCGATACCTGCACTACCAATGGTACCGGGAGTATCAAGCTTCGTAGGAGTGGTGTATATGAGGTACGGTTCACTGGAAACATCGGAACTACCGGGGCGACGGGCACCGCTCAGCTGTCTATTGCGCTTAGCGGGTTTGCTTATCCGCCCTCCCTGATTGTTTCTGAAACTACTACCGCTGGTCAGCTTAATAGCGTCGAACGCACGTTCTACCTCAAGAACTGCTGTGGGGATTTCGACAGACTTACGGTGGTAAACAACGGCACCGAGACTGTTACTATCGGCGCTAACGCCATTTTCTCGGCAAGGGAACTGTGTTAAGGAGGCTAAACTATGCATGAGCACGAGGGCGAAATGACCCTTAGCAAGATCACAATGCTTCTCGGAATTATGACTGACGGCCTCAAACACGCTACCGAGCAAGGTCTTGCTAATCTCGACACTCATGAAGCAGGTGAGGTTGCCGATATTATCAAAGACCTTTCTGAGGCCGAAAAGAACGAATGGGAATCCTGCTACTACAAGAAAATTCTTGAGGCAATGGAAAGCTCCGAAGCAGATCGCTATGGATATATTCCTCCCGAGATGACTCGTATGGGCAGGCAAGGTAGACAGCGCGAGCACATCAAACGGTGGGTACGTGATCCGGATATGTTCGAGCAAGACCTGGAAGATCGCATGGGGTATACTCCGAACTGGAAGCGAATTCCTTCCTCGCAAAGCTACGATACGGAACATGATGACCGTTATGGCAAACCTTATCGCGAATACCTTGATTCCCGTCGGCATTACACCGAAACGAAGTCTCAAGTCGACAAGGACGCAATGGACATGCACGCCAATGAGCATTTGATGGATGTTATGAACACCATTCGTGAGATTTACAAAGGCGCAGACCCTGATCAGCGCAAACGCATGAAGTCCGATCTTACGAAGCTCGTCGGGGAAATGCCCACCTAATTCAAAATGGAACGTTTTTACCTGAACGGTATACTCTGGAGGGTATATTACGTTCCAAGCAACAGCTCTTATCTCGTGGATAGAACAGGCAATGTGAGATTAGCCACGACCGATGTGCGATTGCATAACATTTATATTTATGAGGGGTTAAGTGGCGAACTTCTAAATCGTGTTATTATCCACGAGATAGGGCATGCTGTTATGGCAAGTTTCGGGTTAATATCTGAGCTTCACAAATTGGTAAAACCAGAATACTGGATCGAAGCAGAGGAATGGGTTTGCAATTTAATTGCAGATTATGGTTCTTTGATTCTCCAGACTAGTGAAGATGTCATCCGAGACAGTTTTGTCATTTTACCCAGGGCGTTCGAAGCGACTCTCTAGGCAACATGGCTTGGGGGTGCAGAGTGTAAAAATTCTGCATCCCTTATTTTTTTTACATACAATTCGCGAAATTTACATCCTCTTTTATGAAGGGGGCATGAAGTATGTCCAAAAATAAAGGAGGTACATTTATGATTTACAAAACCGCAATGGAGAAAGACTTGGTCTTTGATCGTGAAGGACGGTATCACGCATTGTGTGATGAGCTCGACTATGTGATGAGTTTGCGTACAAAGCTCGTTGAAGTATTTATCGGCGATGAGTACAAGAACAACCACTCGGCGGCAAACGCACTTCGTGAAGCAATCCGGAGATCTGATGGAGTTTACCCGATTAAGGTTCACGAATGTAACAACAGATTATTTTTGAGAAGAACCGATATGTAACCTTAAAGTGGAGAGTCTATGGAAACATAGGCTTTTCACTTTATATTTTTTGAAAGGAGTAATGATTATGAAACGTGGTCGCAAACCTGGTCCTAGTACATGGAGTAAAATGAGAATCAACGAAGTTAAGGATTTTATGGCATCCGGCAAGCAATACGCCGTATATGATCCTCAGTTCGAACGCGATCTCGAAAACACTCAACATACGATTCGTTTGGGACTTGACAAGGTAATCAATAACTATTACCCGTGTCCTGTAACTGTAAGTCAGATTGGAGATAAAACTTATCTCGTTCGAAACGATTTGCCGAATGAGCATTAAAGAATAGGTGGTAACTTTATGCCAAATAACAATAAGGTTGGGCACAGTCTTACTGGATGTCGAGTACATGAGTGCAAAATGTTTATGGCTACCAATAAGAAATGGGCAGTATGGGAGCCATTACCGAGATACGTGTCTATTCCAGGATATATCAAGGGAACGGCCGAGCTCAACAAAAAAGCTTTCGACTATGCAATACATAAGGAGAATTTACCCATCAAAGTATATAATTGCTGTGGTACACTTATATTCATAAGAACCGATATGGAGGAACCTTATTATGGTTGATGTTTGGGTGGCTATCGTGATTGTCATAATCGGAATTTTTCTCGGATACTCGTTTGGGCACTGGAACGCGAGTACCGATGTTGCAAATGCTGAAGTGGGGAATCTTGTCATGATATTTGACGACAAAGATGAATCTGTGCATATGTTTCTTATGGTCACAGAACCGCCAGAAGAGATTGAAAAACATGAGTATATAACATTAAAGTGTGTTAAAGCTACGCCAAAAACCGATCCGCGAAAATAACAGCTCCTATTATGGAGTAAGTAACTTTATATTTTCGAAAGGAGATTTATTATGAATGATTTCAACATTTATAGTACGATTGATGAGGAACTGCTTAAAGAGCTGAAGAAGCTTTCTGAGCTGGACCCTGGTTCTGATGAAGCTAAGGAACTCATGAAGAACATCACAATCTTACACCAAATGCGTATGAAGGAGAAAGACGCCCATACGAAATGCGAAGAGATCGAAATCGATAAGCATCTTGATCATCGGAAGCTCGACTTGGAAGAGCGGAAGATTGATTTGGAGAACAAGCGTGAACAGGTCAAGGCGCGTGACGCACGGATATTTCAAATCTTGGGCGTTGGTGTAACGGTTGGGACGTTCGTCATTGGTTGGGGCTTTAGGAGTAAGTGGTTAGCGAAGGGCTTTAAGTTCGAAGAGTCTGGAACCTTTGCATCGAAGACAATGATGGAATGCTTCAAAGAAATTTTTAAGAAAAATTGAATTAGGCACTCAAGCGAGAGTTCATGGGGACATGGGCTCTTAGCTTTTTCCTTCGCGAAATTTACATCTTCTATTATGGAAGGATAGAGCAATAAGGATTGGTGTACGGTTGCACAACGAGTAATACTACCCGTTAGAGAATGTTCAATTCATTCATCCTTATTTTTTTCTTTGGGTCCTCAGTCGTGAATTTTATATTTGGAGGGAATTAGTATGGATGACGTGATTATGCTTAAAAGTGGATTCGCAAAAATGATTATCAGCATGCTCTTAAATAAAGCTATCAAGAAATATGGATTGACGGGCACTACCATAGATCTTGATGGATTTCGCATGGAGCACGGAGAAGATGGTAAAATCAGAATCAGCACTAAAGTAACCATTGAATCGTCCGAACACGATGTGTATAAAATTGTCAAGAATCAATGAAAGGAGAAACTAATATGAATAACATTGATATTGCAAAAGGCGTTTACCACTTTGCCAGAAAACATGCAACTGGGATTCTCACGGTTGCAGCTAGTGTTGGTATTGTGCTCACTAGCATAGAAGCAGCACGAGCTACTCTTAAGGCAAAAGAAGTGATTGATGATCAGAAAAGAGCACGAGAGGAATGGAAAGAAAAATCGTCCATAGATCAGCCCGAAATCACAAAAGAAGAAATCGTTAAAGCGTGTTGGAAACTTTATATTCCAACGGCGATAATTGGAATTGGAACGATTTCTTGTGTAGTAGCAGCTAACGTACTTAGCAATAAAGAACAAAAGTCTTTAGCCGCAGCATATGCATTTGTGGATCAAGGTTATAAGGCATATCGTAAAAAGATTGCTGAAAGGTTTGGCGAAGAGACGGATCAAAAAGTTGCAAACGAGATTATTGTTGAAGAAGCTGAAGAGGATCAGTTCGACGATAATAAAGTAATGTTTTATGATATGTTTGCCGATAGATATTTCGAATCGACAATGCATAAATTTGAAGAGGCTGTTAACTTTGTCAACAGGGAACTTCAAGTAACATCTTATGTGTCGCTTAACGATTTTTATAGATGTATTGGAGCATCCGAAACTGAAGAAGGGAGATCTTTGGGCTGGAACATAGAACAAATTGGAGAATGGCTTGGATATTGCTGGCTTGACTTTGAGGCACGTCCTACGAATATTGGTGACGGAACTATGTGCTATGTTATCAACCCGATAATCAATCCTAATATTTCATACATGGGCTGCTGATTCGCGAAATTTACAGCTTCTATTATGGAGGTGAATAACTTATGAATACTAAGTATCTAAAGATGATCGGAATGGCACTTGCTGGTATTGGAATGTTGTGCTCGTTTGCGGCGGATATCGCAAATGACAAAGCATCCAGCCAGGAAATGTGTGAACTCATCGAAGATAAGGTAAACAAGAAGTTTGCCGAAAAGTTCGAGGGGCAGTGATGCCCCTTTTGCTTTTCACCCAGGATTCGCGAATTTTTCATCTACTATTATGGAAGGAATACACACTACCATACAAAGGAGAATTATTATGCGTAAAACTGGTATTGATTTTGAAAGCTTTGACCGTGAACACATGGAAGCAAGGCAGTTTACGAATGACCTTGGTACACAGGTGGGAGCTGCGTGCAAGATGCTTATAAAAGGCATGTTGCTTACAGCTGCTTACGATGTGGCGAAGGTTGTCACGTATCCTGTTCGGCTGAGCCAGGAATGGAAAGAGTTTAAGGCTTTCAAGCGTAGATGCGAGATTGAGGAGCGAGAGCGCTTCGATGCTATGCGTAGAAATTTACACTTCTGAAAACAGGCAGGGGTCTATGGAGACATAGGCTCTTGCCTTTATATTTTTGAAAGGAGACTAATGATGAAATTCGTAAAGTTAATTAACGCTTTCAAAGATGCCACAGTAAAGCATTCCCCTGAAATCCTTGTAGCGGTGGGTATCGCAAGTATGGTAAGTGCAACAGTATTTGCCATTCAGGATACTCCTAAAGTCATGAAGCTCATCGCGGGAAAGGAGGAAACACAGACCGAACCTCTCGAGATCGAGGACAAGATTAAAATCGTGGTGCCTGGATATTTAAGAACCATTGTGGCATCTGGCGTCGGTGTTGCATGTATTATTGGAGCATCTAGCATTCGGCTTCATCGTAATGCGGTCCTTACTGCGGCTTATACCATGAGCGAAACTGCGCTCAAGAATTACACTAAGAAAGCAGAAGAGATTGTTGGGAAAGAGAAAGCAGATCAAATCCGTAAAGAAGCACAAGCCGATATGACGATGCCGGTTCCTCAAGTCGTTAAGACTTCCGGAGATGATATTGTCATTACCGATACGGAATGCATTAAGTGCTACGATTCTCTTACCGGTAGATATTTTCCTTCGAACAGAAACCGTCTCGAAAAGGCAGTCAACGAGTTAAACCGTCTAATGCGCGATGAGTGTTTTATGAGTGAAAACGATTGGTTTAGCATGATTGGTCTGGATACGGTTGTGCTCGGTGATGATCTCGGATGGTCCATTGATACTGGGTATCTTGATATCTCCTATTCGTCGCGTCTCGATGAGCATGGTAATCCGGCATTGGTAATTGGTTATGTTCAACTTCCTAGACCGATCCATAGCTATTAAGGATTCGCGAAAATTACATCGTCTATTACGAGAGGGAGGTCCTCTCATTGATATTTTATGGAGGTAACAATTATGAAAGGCGAAAACACTGAAAAGACCGCTGCCCTTAAGGAGCAGGCCAAGAAGAAGTTCTGTGTATGTGCTGGCGTCGGCGGGGCCATGCTGGGTTGCTACATGCTTTTGCGCTGTGGCTACAAGCTCGGAAACCGTGACGGCATCAAGTACGTACTGAACACTCTCAAGGCACATAACCCTGAGGAATCGACGAAATTCATTCAGTATTGCATCGAGAACAATCTGTAACCCCATCGAAAAGATGAGAAACTAACCTAAAAAGCGGAAGGCTTATGGAAACATAGGCTTTCCGCTTTATATTTTGAAAGGAGTATTTATCATGGGAAACATCGCTAAGGTTATGTACGACACCACTCGGAATACTAAGCTCGCTCAGAAGGCATTTAAGCTCCTGCTTACTAATCTCTGCGATCCTCAGGAGTATGCACGTACCTTCACTCGCGAGCAGAAGATCGCAGTTCTTCGGGAAATGGAGTCCATCCTTCGTACTACTGCGAGTTTCGTTCGTACGCAACTCGAATCCCTTGATGGTAATATGCATTAATGAAAAAGGAGAATGATATTTATGATGCGTAATGTTTTAAGAGCAATGTATTCCAAGTTCGGCGTTCAGAAGTCTAACATTATTGTTACGATTGCCGTATCTGCCTTTGCGTCGATTGGGGTTATCTCTGCCGTTGGTACCGCATATGCAGCGGGGCATATCAATGGAGCTCAGGATATGTCCGATTGGTTCCTTGAGCATGGTGCCGAACTTTACGAAAAAGATAAGGAGGACGATCATGATGAATAAACTTATCACTGCTGGTTTCGTATTCGTAGCGGGTATGCTGTTTGGTTCTGCTGTTCATAAGGCTTTGAATGTGGTCCCTAACAAGAAAGCATTCATGGAGCACGTGAAAAGCATGGAAAACCATCAGTAAGGATTCGCGAAATTTACATCTTCTATTATGGAGGACTAAATGGGTTCTCCTAACACACTAATTATATTTGGAGGAAACAACAATGGAAGACATGAATGTTATGATGAACGAGACTTCTATGGAGAACGAGGCCGTTGAGGCTGTTCCCGAGACTGTCGAGGTCAATCCTGCTGATGTGATGGAGTCGTCTGGTGAGACCACCAACGAGGACAACGTTGTGAAGGCTATCGGTATGATTGCTGCTGGTGTTGCAGTGGTGATCATCGCCGGTGTCGGCATTTCGAAGGCCGTGAAGAGTGGTCACACTCCGATGAACTTCTTCCGTCGCAAGTTTGGCAAGAAGATCGAGGAGAACTGCGATGACGCGCCCGAGGACTTCGATGAAGTCGTTGATGAGGACGTTGATGCACCTGCTGAAGACTCTGATGATGGTGCTACGGAGTAACGATTAAGGTTTAACCAAAAGGCTAAGAGCTTATGGAAACATAGGCTCTTAGCTTTATTTTTTGGGAGGTAATGTATGGCTAAAATTGATCTCGACAACATCCCCAATGCGTCTCGCACCTCTAAAGAAGTATCCAGTCTTGATTCTGAAAAGAACACTGCGACTAATGCTTCTAAAGAAGAACATAAAGAAAAAGTGGTAAAGGGCAAAGTTACTGTCGAAAAGAAAAGTCCTTTGCAGAAACTCGCAAAAGTATTCGTTCCTGGTGATCTTGCCAAGATTGGTCACACGATCGTATACGACATGGTCATTCCTGCCGGCCGTGATTTTCTCGTAAATTCCTTAGTTAACGCCATTAACATGGTGTTTTATACCAATGGTAATGGTCAGGCAAATCGTCCGTATACATCATATTTTAACAACCCTAATATTGCTCGTCCTGGAACAAACTCTTTGGCTAGTTTTTATACCTGGAACGCCCCTTCGTATGCCATGAATCAGGTTCCTCAAAATTATGGTCAGCAGGCAACTCCTGATCATGACTATAGGAATTTGCAGTTCACTTCCCGGCGGGATGCCGAAGGAGTTCTGAATGCGATGTTTGAGACTCTGGCCACATACGGTAAAGTTACGGTAGCTGATTACTATGATTTTGCCGGTATTAGTACCAACTGGACCGACAATAAGTATGGCTGGTATGACCTTCGCGGCTCTGATATTAAGGCGATCAATGGTGGTTTCATTATTATCTTACCTAAGGCCGTCGTGATTAAGTAATAGGAGGATATTTATGAATAAGTTACTGTCTAATCTGTTCGCGGGCGTTGGCGTTGCTGTCGTTGCAAAAAAGCTTGCTGATACCTTCACCATCGTTCGTAGATACGATGAAGACGAAACCGTCAAAGCTTTGGCCGAGATGAATTTCGAAACCCTCATCGATGCGCGTCATGTTCTTGATGAAGCAAAGGATATTCTCAAGGATTATGACTGGGTATCTGTCGCCGACATTCTTACCATTGCCGATGATATGGGATATTCCAAATTCCCGGCATTTATTTACAGCAGCGATCGTGGTTGGCCTAATCTCGATGACGCTTTTGTTTATTCCGCTTATCACTATGGCAATAAAGTATATCGCGTTCACTACCCCAAGTCCCATTCTGTTAAGAACTAAGAAAGGAGATTACATTTATGAAATTCAATACTTTTGTTGAAGCTGCTTCTCGTGTTGCTCATAAAGCAATGTTCAAAGTCAAGAAGCATTCTCCCGAAATCCTCATGGTCGCAGGTACCGTCAGTATCATTACTGGCACTGTTGTCGCTTGCAAGTCGACCCTTAAGATTCCCGCCATGATTGAGGAAGCTGACAAGAATCTCGAAATGATTCATGGCGCTCAGGACGGTACGATCAAGCTCAAGGAAGATGCGGTTTATACCGAAGATGACGCTGCTCGTGATATTACCATCGTGTATGTCCAGACTGCTGTTAAGGTGCTCAAAGTCTATGCTCCCGCCATTATCCTCATCGGTGGCGGTCTCGGCTGCATGATCGGTTCTCATGTAATTATGCGCAAGCGTTATAGCGCCGCTGTTGCTGCCTACGCTGCTGTAACTAAGGCGTTCGAGGAATATAAGGCCAGAGTTGCAGAGAGATTTGGTGATGACGTCCAGAAGGAAATTGAGACCGGCATCAAAGCCATTGATATTTCCGCGAAGGATAAAGACGGCAACGATGTCACCGTAAAAGGCGAACAGCACGACAATAAAGTCGATGATCCGTACAGCTTCCTGTTTGATGAGAACAACGCTCCTGGTACCTGGGAGAAAGATCCCGAGCTTAACCGTATCACTCTGCTCCAGGCACAGCGTTCTTGCATGAAGAAGCTCAAGACCCGTGGATATTTGTTCCTGAATGAGGCTCTTGATTCTATCGGAATGCGTGGGACTCAGATCGGTCAGTTTGCTGGTTGGATTTACGATCCTGAGAACCCTAATATCGACTCTTTCATCGATTTCGGTATCTACAGTAACGACCCCATTAAGCAGGCTTTCCTGGAAGGTTACGAGCCCAACATTTGGCTGCATTTTAACTGCGATGGCAGCATCATCGATAAGATTTAAGATTTATATCTAAAAAGGAGAATTAGTATGAGACTTTCTAACATTGCTATTGCGGTCCTGGCTTTCGCGATTGGTGCTGTTGCCGGTGCCGGTGTCACCTATAAAGCCGTTAGCGATAAACTTGAGAAAAAATATCGCAAGCAGGCTGATGACGAGATCAACGACATGCGTGAGATGTATCAGGAAATCGATAAGAATCGCGAAGCAACGTTTAACGACAAGGTTCGAGAAGGAGGCATTAAATTCGCTATGGAGAAACTTCATCTTCAGCGCGCAGACGGTAGCTCCATCTATGATACCACCGATGCGGAGGGAAACACTATGTATGAAATCATCAAGCCCGATGATTTTGGGGAGAATCCTAACTTCGAGCCCCGATTTCTCACACTGTTTGCTGATGGTTGGGTCGCTTACGATAGAACCGGTGAGCTCATGGAAGACACCGCGAAAATCCTTGGTCCTGATTCCCTTAAGTACATGGGTTGTTATGAGCCCGACGTGGTTTATATTCGAAGCCATGTATACAAGAAAGACTATCAGGTTGATCGCTCCGCAAAGACCTTCGAAGAAGTTTGGGGCTGGGATCCTGCGGCTCGTAACCTCCCCGATGGAGATTGTGGGGATGGTGTCCACTTTTTCTACGAAGATGAAGAATGTGATCTCAACAACATGGAAGGCGGTGAAAAGTAATGCCCTATGTGCCCTCTGTCACGCAGTATTTCGACTGGCTGGTCCATTTTGTATGGGAGAACCGGAGTCTGAATGACGTCAATTATCACATGTTGTTCACCTTCCTGTTTAATGAACCTTTCGTGCCTACCATGATTCAGGATGAGGCTCGGGCAAGCGATGCTATCTCCATGCGTCATCGCTTCGAGCATAAATTTGGTGATATGGGCATCTGTGATATTTGTCCTACGGTCAATATGCTTGAAATGATGGTGGCGCTGGCGTATCGGATGGAAGACAGTATTATGACCGATGACGACTATGGGGATCGAACCGGTCAATGGTTTTGGGAAATGGTTTGTTCTCTCGGCCTTGGAGGAATGTCCGATAGAAGTTTCAACGAAGCAAAAGCTCGAGCCATCATGGATCGTTTTGATTCTCGTGGATATTCCTATAATGGCGAAGGCGGTTTATTCACGATTCCCAAAGAATTAATTAACGACCAAAACTTCGATATGCGCAAGCTTGATATTTGGTATCAAATGCATGCGTATATCACCACCGTATTGCACGACCAGATCTAAAAATTAGGCGAGAAAGGAGGAGTCGCGTTGAATGCTTGATTTTATGATGGTAGCAACGAGGACTCGTAAAGGCCTTGTTGAAGTATATCCTAGGTTCATCATCAAAGAATCAAGCGATCTCATGATTCGAGGAGGAGATTTCTACGCGGTGTGGATTGAAGAAAAAAAACTTTGGTCCACTAGCGAGGGAGATGCAATCAGGCTTATCGACAAAGAACTTGATGAGTTCGAACAAGCTAATAAGGGGATCCTCGGAGAAAACCATCGCGTTCTGCATATGTGGGATGCCGAAAGTGGAATGATTGATATTTGGCATAAGTATTGTCAAAATCAACTCCGAGATTCTTATCATAGCTTGGATGATACCTTGATATTCTCCAATACCGCCGTCACGAAAGAAATGTATGCTTCTAAGAAATTGTCGTATCCTTTAGAAGATACGCCTATTCCTGCATATGAAGAAATCATGAGTACGCTTTACGACCCTGATGATAGAGCCAAACTGGAGTGGGCGATTGGTAGTATCGTCAACGGCGACTCCAAAAAGATTCAGAAATTCATCGTGTTATACGGCGAACCTGGCTCTGGTAAGTCTACCGTATTGAATATTATTCAGCAACTTTTTGATGGATATTATTCTGTGTTCGACTCTAGAGCGTTAACCTCATCGTCAAATGCTTTCGCGTTGGAAGCATTTCGAACTAATCCGCTTGTTGCCATCGAACATGACGGCGACTTGAGCAGAATAGAAGACAATACCAAATTGAATTCTCTTGTTTCACACGAACAAATGATGATCAATGAGAAATTCAAGTCTTCGTATTCCAATCGGTTCAAGTCGTTTCTGTTCATGGGCACTAATAAACCGGTTAGGATCACTGATTCTAAGTCGGGTATAATTAGACGACTCATCGATGTCGAACCTTCGCATCGCAAAATTCCTAGTGACAGATATTACTTGCTAACGGGCAAGATTAAATTTGAACTCGGCGGAATAGCTTTTCATTGCAAAAACGTCTATGAAGCCAACAAGCGGAAATACGATGATTATATTCCCGTGCGAATGCTAAACGCTACTAACGATTTTTATAACTTTATGCTTGACTCCTATTATATTTTTAAGAAGGAAGATGGCGTAAGTTTGAAAGTCGCATGGGAGATGTACAAGACTTATACCGAAAACGCAGGTCTTGCTTACTCCATGAATAAGCGAGTATTCAAAGAGGAATTGAGATCGTACTTTAGAAGATACGACGAGCGACTCACCAAAGAAGATGGCACTAGAATCAGAAGTTATTATAGCGGGTTCAGAACCGAAAAGTTCTCTGATTCAGAACTTGAGGACAAACCTTCTAGCATTTCTGAGACATCGACAGATTTTCCAGATTGGTTAAATCTAACAGCGCAACATTCCGTAATGGACGATATTTGCAAAGATTGTCCTGCCCAATATGCTAATAAGGAAGGTACCCCTTATACAGCATGGGATAAGGTGAATACTACGCTTAAGGATTTGGATACATCAATGCTTCATTATGTGAAAGTTCCGGAGAATCACATAGTGATCGACTTTGATATTCCTGCTAAAGACGGATCCAAAGATCTTGAAGCGAACCTAAAAGCAGCTTCCAAATGGCCTGCTACTTATGCAGAACTCAGCAAATCTGGTTCCGGCGTCCATCTTCATTATATCTACAAAGGAGATGTTTCGACTCTATCTCGCATTTATGAGCAGCATATCGAGGTTAAAGTGTTTACTGGTAAATCGTCATTGCGCAGGATGGTTTCCAAATGCAATAACCTTGATATTGCTTCACTCTCGTCAGGTTTACCATTGAAAGGAGAGAAAGCGGTGAAAAGCATAAAGGAGATCAAATCGGAAACCGCTTTGAGGGCAATGATCGAAAGGAATCTCCGCAAAGAGTATCATCCTTATACGAAGCCCTCAATCGACTTCATTGAGAAAATTCTGAACGACGCGTATAATTCTCCTCTTAGTTATGATGTAGACGATATGCACAATGCCGTCGCCGCATTTGCAGCTAGTAGCTCTCATAACGCAGAGTATTGCATCAAAAAAGTTGGCCAAATGCACTTCAAATCTAAGGATAAAGAAGATGTTAAGGTTGATCTTTATGATGATACGCGGATTGTATTCTTTGATGTCGAGGTGTTCCCGAATCTGTTCATTCTCGTTTGGAAATTCCAAGGAGAAGACAAAAAAGCAGTGCGTATGATTAATCCTACTCCTTCTGATATCGAACCCTTACTTAAATATAAGCTTGTCGGTTTCAATAATAGAAAGTACGATAATCACATTGTCTATGCGCGTCTCATTGGTTTCACTAACCAGGAACTGTATGGCCTTTCCCAAAGCATCATCAACGAAAAACAGGGATTCTTTGGAGAAGCGTATAATCTCAGTTACACTGATATTTACGATTTCAGCGCAAAGAAACAGAGCCTTAAGAAGTTCGAGATCGATCTCGGCATCCATCATCAAGAGCTCGGTATTCCTTGGGATCAAAATGTCCCTGAAGACCGTTGGGACGAAGTTGCTGGATATTGCGAAAACGATGTCATGGCAACCGAAGCCGTGTGGAACGATCGACAAGGAGACTTTGTTGCTAGAGAGATTCTGGCCGATATTGCCGGCATGACTGTCAATGATACGACCAATACTCTCACTACCAGAATTATATTTGGTAAAGAAAAGCATCCTCGCCTTATCTACACGGACCTCGCTACTGGTATGTCTAGCGACGGAACCTATAATCCTAAGAACAAATTCGAAGGATATGAGTTCCGTAGGCTCAATCGTCCTGGAGAAAAAGACGATGGCTATATGCACAACATGTACCGTGGAGTGGATTTAGGTCTTGGCGGTTATGTCTACGCCGAACCTGGTATGTATGCTGGTATTGGTCTACTTGACGTGGCGTCTCTGCACCCAAATAGCATCATTCAGCTGAATCTGTTTGGAGAGTACACGAAATACTTCAAAGATATTTTGGACACTCGTATTCTCATAAAGCATAAAGAGTACGATAAGGCCAAACAACTCTTCGGAGGACGTCTGGTTAAGTATCTCAATGACCCCAAGCAGGCAAAAGCATTGGCGCAGGCTCTCAAAATTGCCATCAATTCGGTTTATGGTCTTACGAGTGCCAAGTTCGATAATCCCTTCCGCGACGTTCGCAATGTTAACAACATTGTGGCTTTGCGCGGTGCGTTGTTCATGAAGACTTTGCAGGATGAGGTTATGGCCAAAGGGTTTAAGGTGGCTCATATCAAGACCGATTCGATCAAGATTCCTGGTGCTACTCCCGAGATCATTGCGTTCTGCATGGAGTTCGCTAAGAGCTACGGATATACCTTCGAGCATGAGGCAACTTACGTCAAAATGACACTCGTTAATAACGCCGTTTATATCGCTAGATTTGCCAGTAGTGATTGGTGTCAGGCTCAGTATGGATATATTCCTGGTGAGAACGCAGAAGAAGGTGGTAAATGGACCGCCACTGGTACTCAGTTTGCAGTGCCGTATGTCTTTAAGACCTTGTTCAGCAAAGAGTCTATAACCTTCGACGACATGTGCGAAACCAAGAGCGTTCAGAAGGGGGCAATTTACCTCGATAAGAACGAAAGACTTCCTGAAGGCGAGCACAATTATATTTTTGTGGGTCGCGTTGGGCAGTTTACTCCTGTCTCAAATGGTTTCGGAGGAGGAGACCTTGTTTGTCAGAGAGAATCCGGTGGCGAAACAAAATACGTATTCGTTACTGGTACATCCGGCTTTAAATGGCTTGAAAGCGAGATGATTAGGGTTTTGTATCCTAATATGCCTGAGAAGGTTGTAGATCTCGATTACTATACAAAACTCGTAGATGAAGCCGTTGAGTCTATTAGTAAGTATGGTGATTTCGAATGGTTCGTAACGGACGATCTTGGTATTGCCCCGTGGGGAACCTCCGGTCCTCCATGGGAGCTCGATAATACTACAGTTCAGTTGGGAGCGTGATATTTTATGCCCAAAGAAGATTACATTCCGGTTTGCGAGTATGACCAGAAGCATAAATGCGATGGCACTCGGTGGTTCGAATGCCCTAGCAGTGATTTTGGCCTTAGCGGACAGCGTTGCATTCATGTGGTCTATACTCCTAAGGAATTTTTTGAACAGGAAGATGAACCTAACCCCGCACTGGTCCCCGCAGAGTACACTATTTCTAAGCTCGAAGATTCTCTCGAAAAAGCAAAAGAGATTATCCGTTTTGCAATGACTCTCGAGAAACGTCCTACGTTCGTCAGTATTAATTTATGCAGGGATGGGGACGCTTATGTGAATCTTAGTTATGACGAAGACGAGAATAAAGGAGAATGATATTTATGACTAAATGCGATTTCGACAACAGCTTCATAATCCCCCTTGGCAATGGTGCTTGGGAGATCAATCCCTTCTATAAACCCACTCCCGATATTGCTTCGCATTGCCCCAAGTTTACATTATCCACTTCGGTAAATACGAAGCCCGATCTCGAGACGGAAAAAGCTCGTGAAGCGTTTCGCAAGAACTTCGGGTCTCATCTCTTTGCGATTGGACAGTGCAAAACTAATACCCTTCCCGAAATCAGGAAAGTAATTTTCAACGATCCTGCCACCATTGTCATTTGGGCCGATGGGGCTAAGACGGTCGTTAAATGCGCAGAAGGAGATACTTACACCAAGTGGGCTGGATTCGCTTTCTGCGTTTGCAAGAAAATTATGGGCGATAGCTTCCATAAAGAATTCAAGCAGTGGTGTGGAGAAGACGAGATTCGTTCGCCCATTTATGATATTCGTTGCAGCGATCCTGGTAATCAGTCCGAATCGATGTTTGGCAGTTTTACTGACGAACTTGCTAAAGCTGTGAATGTATTAACTGGAGGTGTGTAATATGACCAACATGCGTCTGAAAGCTTGCGAACTCGTGTCCGATTACATTCTGGAGCACATTGATAAAACTGATAAGGTTCCCACGTTCGAAGTATATATTGTGTGGCAGTGTAAAACTCTCCAGAATTGGAAGTTTCTTATCAGCACTGATATTCCTGACGGTATGTATTACGAACTTACGTTCAACGGCGACAAGAACGAGTGGTATCTCGATGCATACAAAAAGTTCGAAAACCGTTGTATTCCGAATTTCTGATTCGCGAAATTTACATCCCCTATTATGAGAGAGGGAAACCTCTCTTAAGTTTTTATTAAAGAAAGGATTAGATAGTATGAACACTCCTATGAATCGTAAGAACGTCGTCAACATTGATGATACTCGGTTTATTTTCAACACGAACTTCTCCGGCGATCCTGAGCGTGACCGTTTCGGATCCAACCGGAGGGTGTTCAACATCGTTATCCCCGATCCCCAGCAGGCAGAAGCGCTTATTGCCCTTGGCGTTAATGTCAAGCAGACTCGTCCGAATCCCAATCGTGTATATGAGGGCGAGTTCCGTCCTACCAACTACGTCAAAGTGAACGTCAATATGGAGTCGGATTATCCTCCGCACATCTACTGGATTTCTCCTGACGGAAATCGTATCGAGTGCACGGCAGCCATGCTTCGCGAACTGGATTATATTCGCGTGAAAAAGGTTGATTGCCAGTGCAAGCTGTATCGGAGTTCTCGGCATCCTGAGACCATGAGTCTCTATGTCGATATTCTCTATGTCTATCAGGATCTCGACTACGATCCTTACTATCAGCGATATATGTCCGAATTCCACGCTGGCGACACCTCGAACCAGAATCCCGGCGAAAATGATCCCAATCTCCCCTTCTAATCATTGATATTTTATGAGCTATGAGGTCGAATAAAGCCCACGTCGCAATGGTCCGTTTTGAATGAGTAGCTTGTAAGATTATAGCCCTCTGTAGGTGTCCATGCAGAGGGTACATGGGGCGTTAGCTCAATCAGGTAGAGCAGGCAGCTCATAACTGCTTCGTTACGGGTTCAAATCCTGTACGCCCCACCATTTATATTTTTAGAAAGGAGTATTGTCATGATTTGTCATTGTGTATTCTGTGGAGTTGCGTTTAGTACAAAACACAAACGTAAGTATTGTGATGCTTGCAGAAAAGTTGTTAACGAAACTAAAACGCACATACATGGAGAAGAGGAACGAATTAAGTATGCTTATGAAAAACATCGTCAGGAGTCTAAAGCAAAACAAACTGGTATGTCTATTGATGAGATTGTTAAAGAAGCCGAAAGGGAGGGCCTCACATATGGACAATACGTCGCAAAATACAGAGTTTGATAATTTTGATGGTCAGCCTTTGTATTTTTGCACTAGAGGAATATTCACCGATGGAAACCTCGTGACGAATAATTATTGCTTGATAACATGCAAAACAAAACATCCAGGAGACTGCGTTTTTAGACATCCTTCTGATAAGTATGTAGAAATCAGAAAGAAACTAGACGAAAGGAATTGATATTATGGGCGGAGTTAGTCTGTATGACTATCAAGAAGAAGCGCTCGAAAAAATGAGAAACGGATGCGTTTTATGTGGCGGAGTTGGATCGGGTAAGAGCAGAACTGGTTTGGCATACTATTATATTCATAATGGCGGGGAAGTAAACACCGGTAATTATGTTAGAATGACTGAACCTATAAAGAATCTTGTTATCATTACAACTGCTAGAAAAAGAGATACTGCGGAATGGGAAGAAGAACTCATTCCGTTTAAACTTTCTCCCGATAGAAAAATAAACCTTTATAAGAATGTTGTAATGATAGATTCCTGGAACAACATCAAGCGCTATGTAAACATAAAAGGTGCTTTCTTTATATTTGATGAGCAAAGAGTTGTTGGCAATGGGGTCTGGGTACGAAACTTTCTTAAAATAGCTGCAAATAACGAATGGATTATGTTAAGTGCTACTCCTGGTGATACTTGGCTTGATTATATTCCATTGTTTGTAGCGAATGGTTTTTACAAAAATCGAACTGAATTTCTTAGAGAGCATGTGGTCTTCTCTAGATTCTCTAAATATCCGAAAGTAGAAAAGTATTTAAATGTAGGTAGATTGACGCGTCTTCGCGATAGAATTCTTGTCAATATGAATTTTAATCGCATGCTAAGAGCTCATCATTACTACATTAACTGCGAATATGATATTTCCACGTACAAAGAGATAATGAAACGCAGATGGAATATGGAGGCAGGAGAACCGATAAAAGATGCAGCTGAATTATGTAGAATTTTAAGAAAGTTAGTAAATCTCGACACCAGTAGATTTGAAACTTTCTTAGACTTGCTTTCGGAGCATCCCAGAGTGATACTCTTTTATAATTTTGATTACGAGCTGTATGCTCTTGTCGAACTTTTAGAAAGTATCGGCTATCCGTATTCGCAGTGGAATGGTCATAAGCATCAAGATATTCTTGCGGGGTCAAAATGGGTATATCTTGTACAATACACGGCTGGAGCAGAAGGATGGAACTGTACAACCACAGATACCATTATATTTTTCAGCCAAAGCTATTCTTACAAAATTATGACTCAAGCCGCAGGAAGAATAGACCGCTTAAATACGCCTTATATGGACCTGTATTACTATCATCTCAAGAGCAAGTCTAGTATTGATACGGCTATCTATGGGGCATACAATAAAAAGAAGAACTTCAACGAACGAAGGTTTATTGACGGAGGAAAATAAAAGGAGAATTGATTATGATTAATTTGTATAATGGTACTGATCCGATCATCAACCCCTGGCTGTTTTACGCAGCAGACGTAATACATGGGGTAAAGATCGTTATGATTTTGGTGTGTGTTGTTTTGGCACTTACATCTTTGTTATATCTCGGATGTTTTCACGATAACATGGAGGATGCCGATATTGGGTATCCCGAAAGGCAAACTTACATAAATCGCGCAAAAGCGAACCTTCACAAATTTAAAGTATTTCTTGCAGGAACCATTGTTTCCATAGTATTAACGATCCTAATCCCCTCTAAAAACCTGATTTATACCATGGCGATTTCGAGTATGCTTACTCCGGATACAATTGAGTATGTTTATGAAACAACCGGAAAAACTGCTAATGATATAATTAATGGTGGTAGCGAAATCATAAAAGAAACTATCGATTACGGGATTGATAAAATTAATGAATTGAGGAAAGGAGAATAATATGGGAAACCCTATATCTGATTACTTCAAAGATATTTGTCCGTGTTGTTTCGGCAAGGGTAAAGTCAAAGCGATGCAAAGCTATATGACATACGATGCTGGAAGTGTGAGAGGACCCGATATTTGGGTGACCTGCCCAGTTTGCAATGGAACTGGAAAGCCAAAGGAGAATCAAAAATGAGAAATCTTTCAAAGAAAACCATTAAGCATATGGCGAGAAAAGCTCTTTTTCAAAATGATTCATATAATCCCATCATTCGCGATATTCGAAAATGGGAGAATATTAATCCAAAGCTTGCAAGACAGGAACGATGGAGATTTTACTACGCGTATTTTATCATAGTATGGAACAAGTCTAAGAAAACAATAAAGGAGAATGATATTTATGGAATACGACTATCAAACTTACGAATTTGATTTCGATAAGAAATTCATTTCGAAAGCCTCTTTTATATCGTTGCTTGAATACTTAAAGGAGGCTTCTAAGAAAACGGATCCAAAAGAAGCTTATATCCTTATGGCAAAGGAAAGGTTCGAGGCGGATATCGATTACTTTATCGACCTTGTAAGAAACTATCCGAGTCCCAATTATACCCTACCTGCATTCTTCAAGGAGGATTCAAAATGAAAAGCTACGAACAGCAATGCGCGGAGAAACTCGAGGATATTAACAAGACCTTGAAAGAGCTTACCAAGGCGGTACATTATATTTCACTTAATGCAAAACTTACAAGAGATGAACTTGTGGAACTTAGAAGACAGCTTGAAGAAGCCAAAAAATCTGATCCTGATAATTTTATCAACGACTATATTAACAAGGAGGATTAACAATGATTAAAGATTCTGGTGCACGTACCGAATTTGCTACTGGGGCTAGGCGTGATATTCAGCACGGAAAAGGTAGAATGGATTTACTTCCTTGGTATGGCATTATGGAAGTTTCTAAGCATTGCGAGGAGGGTGCAGAGAAGTATGGAGAGCATAACGTGGATAAGGGAATTCCGCTACATTCTCTTTGTGATAGCGCTGCTCGTCATCTCGCGAAATTCATCGCTGGGGAGACGGACGAAGATCATTTGCGTGCTGCTGCTTGGAATCTTCTTTGGGCTTTGAACCAGCGGACTACTCACCCTGAGCTGGATGACTTATATTCTCATAGGGAGAAGGTCGAAAAGGTTCGCAATGTAATCGATGAGTTTAATAAAGCCAAAGAAAATGGCGAACTCGTATTCGAGGATACCGAGAGTACCGTGGACGAAACCTGTGGAGAAACGCTTCGTCCGCTCACAAGGGATGAGATCCTCCAGCGCTGCAGAGAGGGGCAAGATGTCTATGTGGTTTCTAAATTTGAAATGCTTTGGAGCGGGTGGTGCTATCTTAGCTTCGCCCTACCTAATAACGAAGAAGATCCTTTGAGTGTCTTTATGTATCCGGTAGAAGGCGAGGGTCGTAAGCCGTTCCTTTACACTCCTGAAAAGTTTGAAGTATATGATGCTGATCCGTCCGAGAGTTTGAAGGGAACTAAAGGCAATGACATCAAGCTCAAAGAACCCACTGCCATCGAGCCTCTTCCCAAAGAGTTACTTCTCGGGATGAATGGGAGATTTGTATATCTCGTGCAGCGTTTTGAAAATTCAGATGAAAGTTGTAATTTTGTATCTATTGGATGGGTTAGAATCAAGGTGGATGACGATAATGTTTTCATAGTAACCGAAGACGAACATCATGAAGATATTTCTCAACAAAAATGGGACCCTAATTGGATGAACTGCTATATTACCGATCCTAAAAACCATAAGGAGTGATATTTTATGAGCGACTATTATAACCACGTCTTGCTTTGGCTCAAGGCAAATAAACCAGATTACGTTCTAGTAAGATTCCATTATTCTGGTGATCCTCGTGGTGAATATCATTGGTATCTGGAGCCGGTAAACTACACCCATGACGATATTACGTGGTTCGGTTGTAACACCTATTTTGAAGAATATGTCAATAAATTCTCGAAGAAAGCCACTCTGAAATTCTTTGTATTTACAGAACCTGGTAAGAAAGAAGAGATCTGAATGACTGATAGAGATAAAAACATGTACACCTTGGGTATGATTCAAATGGCTAAAATGGTTATTGCTGCCACCAGAGAAATTAATATTGTTGACTCCGATTCCGTAATGTACGCGATGGGTGTCCGAGACACCGTTAAAAAAATATGCACCGCTATCGAGGCAACAATTGATAAAATCGAAAAGGAGGGAATCTAATGGAAACTGACTGGAAGATCATCAAGTATGACGAATGGTGCCATAAATGTAAGTATCAGAACACCTCAGCAACCGAGGAGCCTTGCAACGAGTGTTTAACCGAATGCGCTCGTTATCAGAACTCTAAGCCTCTCAAATATAAAGAAAAGGAATGATATTTTATGCTTACCACAAATGAACTGAAAACCGAATACTGGAAGGCTATCGATAATCTTAATGTAGCGTACAATCACTTTAATAATGCAGAACCAGGCTTTGTAGATGCCGCGATTGCCGAACTTTCTGCTGCAGCATTAAAAGTTTCCGCAATTCGCACCATACTCAACACTCGATACGGACTATAATAATTAATACGGAGGTGATATTTTATGGTTCTGAACGTATCAAAGAAGTCTCATCTCAAATGGACGGATGACATGGTCAACGATGCAATGGCCCTTGGTGGGGAAATCAAAGATATTTTCCCTCCCAATGTTGCATCCAATTCTACTTCGGGCATGATCGATTTCTATACTAACATGCTTGTAAAAGAGATCGATAACGTTTTAACCCCTGACAGAGATGTTGTAGTTGTCGATATTCACGACAATGGCCTGAACTTTAAACTTGTAAGACTGCTCAAAAGTAGATATCCTGAGCTTGCCATCATTTATCCTTGCTATAAATATACTGTCGGAGGGGCAGTATTCGAAAAATTTAGATTCTATTAATAAAATGATATTTTCAAAAAGGAGATTAAATAAACGTGAGTATCAAAGAAAAGTTGACAAAAGAAGAGGCTATCCGCAGACACCGGCTCATGTGGAATTATATAGCGGATGAATCGGCTAGAACACGTACTCGTATCAATAAAGTAGATGCACTTATCCATTTTGGATGGGAAAAAATTCCTTTTAACCTATGCTGGTGTTGCGAATACGCAAATCAGAATTATAATACCTTGTGTGATCATTGTCCATTGGATTTTGCAAAAGGAAATGCAAATGGTGTAAAATATTGCTCCATCGGGTATACAGGTGCTAACGGTATGCGTCATTATGGCTTATATGCCAAATGGAGTTTGATAAAGCGGCTCGATAGCTGTAATTCCGAGAAGTTGGATGAGTACATCGATCTGGCCAAGAGGATTGCTAATTTGCCTGAAAAGGAGGACTAACAATGGCTACTAACTTCGACGAGAAGACTTACAGACTCACCGCTATCGGCCTCGACCTTATTCCGAAAGAAATTGGATATTTCACTATGAGGCAAATCTACGATCTTGCCGTCTATGTGTGTAAGGTCAATCCGATGATGACCTATGAAGTCAAAACATTTGATAATGTCGTAATTGTCGTTCATAGGATCAAAGCTAATTATACATTCTGTAGCGGCATCGAAGGGTCTGATATAAAGGAGAACATTGATGAATAAAAAGTTAATTTCTATACTGCTGATTTGCTTGATATTTTTAACTTCCTGCGGAAGCGAGAATAAAAGTCTCAAAGAAGAGAGAGAAGATCTCGAAACTGAGATTTATGAGTTAGAACAGGACATTCGTACTCTCCAAAGCGAGAAAAACAGCATCGAAAAACTCATTCAAGACCTTAGGGAAGAGAATGATATTCCGAGATACGTTGTTACTTTTGAAATTGGACAGCAGCATGTAACGCTAGATCTCGGCGATCTATTAAAAGATGAGATCAATAAAACCGAACTAGAAATAATGGTGAGCAAGGAATATTACGATGCAGTTGACGTCGGAACTGTCGTGAACGATGAATTCAGAGTCGGGTCTCTTGCTTTAAAAGGAAGTTTCGGATATTGGAACATTGAAGTCATCGACAAACGAATTGAGTATTAAGGAGGACTAATCTATGAAATTCATCAATCCTAGCTTTGACATCCTGACTGATATTTCCAGCGGTGGTATCAAAGAGCTCAAACACATTGAAAGGTGCGGCAGAGTTAGCTATCGGTCTGAAGATAAGATTACCGAAGACGGCGAAAGCGCTAAGAAATTTGTAGCTATGCTCATTCGTAATGGCCATGAGTCGGTTCTTGAGCATGGGAGTCTGACTGTTGAGTTTACCGTGGATCGGGCTATTGCAAATGAGCTTGTGCGGCATCGCTTGGCTTCCTTCACCCAAGAGAGCACGCGCTACTGTTTAGCGGGAAACACAATTTTAACCACATCCAATCCTCATAATAGACCTACTATCGAGGAGCTGTATAATAAGAAATTAAATGGCTTAATGCACAGTGTAAAAAGAATGAACATTCGCCAGTATAATGAAGAAACCGGAGAATTGGTTTATGCTCATATTCGTGATATTTATTATAACGGAACAAGAGAGACAATAAAAATAAAAACAAGGCTCGGGTACGAAGTCGTATGCACTCCGGATCATCTTATAAGAACTTCTTATGGATACATGGAGGCCGGTGCCATATTGGTTGGGAGTGACATTCTGGTAAATGGAAGCAATGAATTTTGGAAAAATTATGATTGGCTTTATCATCAAAATATAGATCTTAATAAAACGTTTGTT
>ERZ1664515.12-NODE-12-length-45857-cov-8.326077_pt1 | contig 45857 bp, 39 predicted proteins | sample MGYA00575335_ERZ1664515 | MGnify/ENA primary metagenome ERZ1664515 (study PRJEB40874, sample SAMEA4040737) | Gallus gallus | biome: gut; material: content | place: India | collected 2016-01-01 | study: EMG produced TPA metagenomics assembly of PRJEB14491 data set...
CTCATGGACGAGCATAACAAGACGATGGTCTTCTCGCACGGCCGCCTGCTGTTTGTCTTCAACTGGCATCCCACGGCCTCGATTCCCGACTACGAGCTTCCTGTGCAGGCTCCGGGCAAGTATGTTCCGGTGCTTTCGACCGACGAGCGGCGTTTCGGCGGACAGGAGCGGCAGGCGATGGATTCCGAACACTTCTCGTTCAACGTTTCCGGCGACGACGGGAAGAAGTATCCCCGCATCCGAATCTACAACACCTCGCGCACGGCAACGGTCTACCTCCGGCGGCGGTAAGCCTGCTCCGGACGGTGCCGGCCATGCAGACGCCCGATAAGAAGCGGGACGCATCCTTTCGAAGGTGCATCCCGCTTATTTATCCGCTTTTGGGAGATGCTTACTCCCCCGCCGCTTTCGACTCCCCGGGCTGCAAGCAGTAGTCGTCGCCGCACACGGCCTGTGCCACGCGCACCAGGTCGATGAATTCGCGCCGGTAGCCTTCGGGATCATTCGCGAGGCCGGGTTGTGCCAGACGGATCACCTCGTCCCAGGTCGCCGTGCCGCGGAAGTCCGACAACCGGAGCAGCTCCCCGTACATGGCCACGGCCGCCGCAAAGGCAAAATCGCCCGTCAGCTCCTCCGTGCCGGAGTCGATGAGTTCCGCCTGGATCATGCGGCTGCGCTCCTCGCCCGGGAGCTTGTAGCGGACCTTCACGGCCAGCGCTTCGGCCGAGGGGATCGTAACCACGGGCGTGCCCTGACGCCCCTGATAACGCAGCGCATCCACCGAGCCGGCCGGATGCTCCTCGGCGCCTACGGGTATAAGCTCGTAGAGCGCCGTAACGCAGTGTCCGGCGCCGATCTCCCCGCCATCCTTGCGGTCGTCGTTGAAATCCTTGGTCTCCAACAGGCGGCTTTCGTAACCGATCAGCCGGTAGGAGGCTACCGTCGCGGGGTTGAACTCCACCTGCATCTTCGCGTCGCGGGCCGCGGCCCAGGCCGTGGCGCCGAACTCCCCGAAGAGGACCTTCGCCGCCTCGCGCAGGTCATCGACATAGGCGTAGTTTCCGTCTCCGTGTTCGGCCATGAGCTGCATCTTGCTGTCCTTGTAGTTGCCCATTCCGAACCCGATGACCGACAGCTGTGCCGCAGAGAGCTTGCGCTGCCGTTCGATCAACGCCTTCATCTCCTTGTCCGACGAGGGGCCGACGTTGAAGTCGCCGTCCGAGCAGAGGATAACGCGGTTGTTGCCCTTCGCAATCCGGTATTTCCGGGCAATCTCATAGGCTTTCTCGAGCCCGGCGCCTCCGGCGGTCGATCCTCCGGCCTCCAGTTCGTCGATCAGATCCTTGATCCGCCGGCGTTCATTGCCCGGGATGTTTTGGGCGCGCACCTGCGCCCCGTCGGCATAGGTTACGATCGAGACGCGGTCCTCGGCACGGAGGTTGTCCGTGAGCATCTTCATCGAGGCCTTCACCAGCGGAAGGGTCCGGTACATCGATCCCGAAACATCGATCAGATAGACGAAATGCGAAGGCGGCAGCTCCGCACCGGCCACTTCGCGGGCCTTCAGCCCGATGCGGACCAGACGGTGTGCAGCGTCCCACGGGCAGGGGCCCGCCTCGACCAGGAGCGACAGCGGCGCCTCTCCTTCGGGTGCGGGATAGTCGTAGCCGAAATAGTTGAGGAACTCCTCGATGCGCACGGCGTCCGTTTCGGGGGCGCGCCCCGAGGCGAGGATGCGGCGGCAGTTGGCATAGGAGGCGCCGTCGGCCTCGAGCGCGAAGGTCGAGAGCGGCTCGTGCAGCGCCGAACGGAACCGGTTTTCTTCATAGCCGGCATACTCCTCGCCGGAGAGTTTCACGGGTCGTTCGGTCGTTACGATGCCCGCCATCCGTGTCAAGTATGCAGATGCGACGGGTTTTTCCTCCTCTTCGAAAACCTCGAATATCGGATGCAGGGCAACGTTGATCCGCGTGCGGTCGCCGACGGCCTCCTCGACGGTGTCGTATCCCAACATGGCGAAGCGGAGCGTATCGGTGGCTGCCGCCTGGATCGTATAGCGGCCCTTTTTGTCGGTTTTTGTGTGGCGGTCGGTGTGCTTGACGCGTATCGAGCAGTGTGCCAGCGGTTCGCCGGACTCCTCGGTGGTTACCGTTCCGGAAACGGCATGCGTCTGTGCCGTCGCACCCAGCGGCAGCAGGCAGGCGAGCAGTAGAATCAGACTTTTCATGGGATGCGGTTTTAGGCTTTCCCAAGTTACGCAAAAACGCCGGAAAAAGCAAATCCCCGGGCATGAAAATGCGGCGGACGGAGCCGCATTTTCGTGATGCGTTTCCGTCCGCCGCCGGTTTTTGCAGGATGCACCCGCCCTATTTGCCGCTCCGGATCCGCCGTACGGCCTCCGTGGCCCGGGCATAGAGATCGCCGAGATCGCCGCCCGCAATGCGGCGGTTCTCGACCACGATCCGCCCGCCGACCATCACCGTCTCGACGTCTGCGGCCTTGCCGCAGTAGACCAGGTTCGAGACAACGTCGTTCATCGGCTGCAGGTGGGGACGCTGCAGGTTGATGACGATCATGTCGGCCAGTGCTCCCGGCCGCAGAACGCCCAGCTCGCCGTCGGCATACCCCATGGCGCGGGCTCCGTTGGCCGTGGCCATGCGCAGCGCCTCCAGAGCCGGCAGGGCCGTCGGATCGCCCGTGGCGGATTTCTGCAGCAGGGCCGCCGTGCGCAGCTCCTCCCACAGATCCAGGTCGTTGTTCGAACAGCACCCGTCGGTGGCCACCGTAACGCGGATTCCGGCCCGGAGCATCTCCCTTACGGGTGCTACCCCACTCGAAATCTTCATGTTGCTCTGCGGGTTGTGCGAGACCGTGATGCCTCGGGCTGCCATCGTGGCGATATCCTCGGCTGTAACGTGCACGCAGTGTGCCCCGATGGTCTTCGGTCCGAGCAGCCCCAGCCGGTCGAGGTATTCGACGGGCGTCGCATTGAACCGTTCGCGGATGATGCGTATTTCGTCCTGCGTCTCCGCGATATGGGTCATAAGCAGCAGGTCGAGCCGTTCGGCCTCGCGGAGTCCGCGTGTGAGGTTCTCCGACGATACGGTGTAGGGCGAGTGCGGCGCCGCGGCGATGCGGACGCGGTCGCACGAGGCGGCGCGGCCTGCGGCCTCCTCCAGTTCCGTGAAGACCTCGTCGATATTGCTGTCGAAGTAGTTGCAGCCCAGTACGGCGCGGATTCCCAACCGTTCCACGACCGGTACGCACCGGTTCTGGTGGTAGTACATGTCCACAAAGGAGGTGATGCCGCCCAGCAGCATCTCGATGATGCCGAGTTCCATGCCGAGCGCCACATCCTCGGGAGTCTGCCGCGCCTCAAAGGGCCAGATATGCTCGTTGAGCCACTTCATCAGCGGAATGTCGTCCGCCAGGCTGCGCTGCAGGCTCATGGCCGCATGGCAGTGCGTGTTGATCAGGCCGGGCATGACGAGCCGTCCGCGGCAGTCGATTTCGCGCAGCCCGGGATGGGCCTGCCGGAAGGCCTCCGCATCGGCCTCTGCGGCGGAGATGAAGGCGATGCGGTCGCCCTCGACACCCACCGATCCGGTAAACGTCTGCGCCTGGCCGGCCGATGCGGTCATCGGCAGCAGCGTGGCGTTGGAAAAGAGTATTGCCATGTCAGTTCTTTATTTTCGTCTTGTCTCGCTTGATTTTGACCTTTGCGGCCTCCTCGTCGATCGAGAAACCCTGTACGGTGAGGATCTCCCGGCCGTTTTCGGCATTCGAGAAGATCTGCACCAGCTTGTTGAACGACCCCGGCTCGCTCTTGTGGGGCTCGTAGACGATGCGGATCGTATCCGAGGCTCCGGGAGCCACGGGCCGTTTCGGATAGCTGACCTTCAGGCAGGTGCAGGAGGTCTGCGCCCGCACGATGACCAGCGGAGCGTCGCCGTCGTTTTCGAAGGGGAACGCATGCTCGATGTCCCCGCCCTTGCGGGGTACCTCCCCGAAATCATGCGAGGTGTGGTCCAGCTTCAGAAGAGCCTTCCCGGCCTGCAGCGTTTCCCCGGATTCACGGCTCTCCCGGCCTTCCGCCCGGAGAGCCGCGCCGCCGGCCAGCAGCAGCAACAACAGTGCAAATTTTCTCATTGTTTCGTAGTATCTCGGTTCTTCTTTCCGGAGATAATGCGGCGGGCCGCATCTCCGGATTCCGGGGTCATTCCATCCGGAAGATATAGGTGATCGTTCCTCCCTGCACCGTGGCGCGGCTCTCCGTGAAGCGGGCCTTGCGGGCCGCCGTGATGGCTGCCGAAACCAGTGCCGGATCGCTCTCCGTGGAGCCTTTGGGCTCGAACGTGGCGCTCGTAACCTTTCCGGTGGCATCGACCGTTACGCGGATGACGACCTTGCCGCTCTTGTTGCCCGGATAGGCGGGTTTGGGCAGGTTGCCGATCAGACCGCGTCCCTGAAGCCCCTTGTCGAGCTGGTCCAGCCCGTCGGGATTCAGCCCCGGCCCGGTTCCCGAAGCCTTGTCCTCGCCCTCGGGGGCGTGGGGATTTCCGGCATTCTCGGGTTCGTCGGCGCCGCTCTTGTTCATCTTGAACAGCGCCTTCGGATTGGGCGTCTGCGTAACCTCGTCCTTTCCGGCGACCTGCGCCGTCTGCTCCTCGGGATCCGCGACGTCATGCACGCGGGGTTCGACGCTCGTCTTCACGGGCGGCTTCGGCCGTTCGGGAACCGGCGGTTCGGTGAAGTCCACGAGGATCATGTCGCCGGGACGCTCCTCCTCGGGGGAGAAGTCGAACGACACGAAGGCGAACGATCCGGCGAACAGGAGCGCATAAACCCCTGCCGCGATCATCGCCCACCTGCGCGGAGACTTATCGTTCGGATCGTAATATTGCATGATTGAATCTTTTTACCGGTTTATCGCGGGGTGGTTGCGAGGATCAGCTTGTAGTTGTTGTCCTTGGCGACGTTCATCACCTTGACCACCTCGTCCACGGCCACCGTCTTGTCGCAGTGCAGCGAGACGGTGGGCTCCTCCTGTCCTTCGAGACGCGTCTTGAGCGTGCGCTCCACGCCGTCGATGGATCCCACCTCCTGCATTTCGACGTAGTAGCGGTATTTTCCGTGCCCCGCATCCTGAATCGAGACGGTGGTCAGCGCCTTGTCTTTGAGCTGGTTCGAGCTCTTGGGGAGCATCAGCTTCAGGGCGTTGGGGTTGATCAGCGTCGTGGCGATGAGCAGGAACAGCAGCAGCAGGAACATCAGGTCGGTCATGGACGAGGCCGAAAACGACTTATCGACTTTCGATCCGTGTTTGATTGCCATGGCTTACTTATTTTTGAACGGGTTGATTGAGGATATCCATGAAGGCGATCGAGTTGGCTTCCATCTGGAAAACGAGCTTCTCGATGCGTGCCACGAGGTAGTTGTAGCCGAAGTAGGCCGGGATGCCGACGATCAGACCGCCGACGGTCGTAACCATGGCCACATACATACCGCTGGCCAGCAGACCGAGATCGACCGTGCCGCCTGCGGCGGACATGTCCATGAAGGTTTGCACCATACCGAGCACCGTGCCGAGGAAACCGATCATCGGGGCGCCGCCGGCGATCGTTGCCAGGAACGGGAGTCCGTTTTCGAGTTTCGACACCTCGAGGTTGGCGACATTTTCGATGGCGGCCTGGATGTCGCCCATCGGGCGTCCGATGCGCTCGATGCCCTTCTCGATCATGCGGGCGATCGGCGTGTCGGTCTTGCGGCAGAGGTTCACGGCCGTGGAGATCTTGCCGTCGGAGATGTAGTCGCGGATGCGGTTCATGAAGTTCATGTCCAGCACCGAAGCCTTTCGGATGGCCAGGAAGCGTTCGACGAAGATGAAGATCGTAACGCCTCCCAGCGCCAGCAGGGGCCACATCAGCCAGCCGCCCTTGACAAACAGGGTCCACAATCCCATACGGGTCTCCTCACTTACGACCGCGGTCTCAACGGCGGTCTGCAAAAAAGTCATCATAGTTTAAACGTGTTTGTTTTTATTGATTGAATTGTCATTTGTCGGTTGTCTTGCATTCCGTGGCGGTTTTTCCGGCCAACGCGGCCCACTCCCCCGTCGGTATTGCCGCTGCCGGCGGCATGCCGTTTGCCGGGCCCGGTACGAAACCCGTGCCGGGGCGGAGATCCGGCACCCAGGAGACGAACTCCATGTCTTCGGGCGGATTCATCTCGTCGCGCTCCTCCATTTCGTCGCTGTCGTATGGGTGGCGGGCCGCTCCCTCGGCGCGTGCCTGGCGCCGCGCTTCACGCCGCGCCTCGCGTCGTGCCTTCCGGGTCTTGTTCGTGAAGCGCGCCTTGATGCGTTCCTTCAGATCGCGCAGGTTGTCGAAATCCTCCTTGAAGTAGATGCCGATGCCCGTCTCCTGAAGACCCTGGTTCTCGTCGAAGCGGTCGATCGTCTGCGTGAAGGCTTTCAGCTTGAGCGTGCCGGCCGGATCGATCAGGTAGGTGATGTAGGCCTCGCCCATGAAGTTGGACATCGAGCTGTTGATCGCCTGCTTGTTGTCGATCAGGTAGTTGCCTTCGACTTCGACCAGCAACCGGTCGTTCACGAGGCTCTTCGAGATGCCGAAGTCCACCTCGTCGCTCGTCTGTTCGGAGCGGGGGCGGTATCCGATCTTGAAGTCGTAGCCCAGCGAGGAGAACCAGCCGCTGACCATGTTCGAGAGGAAATCCATGCCCGTGGCGGCCGATACGGAGCTTCCGATGTTGGAGGATGCCAGCGAGGAGCTCTCGGCCATGAAGCTGTTGAAGAGCAGCAGGTAGGCGAACTGCGTATCGACCGTTTCGGGGGTCGAGAGCGCGTTGGCGATGACGGTCTGCGTCTCGGGGTCGGAGCCCGGGACGCGGACGTCGAAGGCGATGGTCGGATTCGAGAGACGGTCTCCGAGGTGGATGACGCACTCCACGGGTACCGAGCGGTTGCCGCCGAGGTTGTCGGTCGTGCCCTGCAGCAGGGGCTGCAGCGAGGCCTTGAGCTTGTAGACGGCGTCGATGTCGAGCCGGGCGTCCATCGGGGCGCCGGTCCACTGGATCGAGGAGCCGTTTTCGATCGAAAAACGTTTGCTGATGATGTTCTGCAGCGAGAGCAGGAAGCTGCCCTCGGAAAGCGTGTAGTCGCCGTAGATCTCGAAGATGTTGGCGCTGGGGTTGATCTGGAGATTCAGGGCGCCGGAGCCTTTGGCCTTCAGGGTGTTTCCCGCGAGGGTCAGCTCGACGTTGGCATTCGGGCGCACGTCGAGCGCCAGGCCGATGTTCATGCGGCTGGCGGCGGTCTGGCGCTGGCGGTGGCGTCTCTCGAAGGAGAGTTTCCGCCGGGCCACGGCATCGAGGGAGTCGGTGCGTGCGGGCTTTTCGAAGATCACGAAATCGGCGTTCGAGATGTTCGACTTGCCCGAAAGCGGGAGGAAAAAGTCCGAATTGTTGTCCGTCGAGGCTGCGATCTCCATGTTCACGACCCCCTTGCGTCCCGTGATGCGGGCGTCGCCCGTAGCATGTACCTTGCCGTAGAAGAGGTCGTTGTCCTCTTCGGAGGTATTCAGGACGAGCATCTGCTGCGGGGCCACGCGGACATCGAACGTGATGTTCGAGAGGTGCTCGAGGTTGAGGTCGAGGTTGAATTTTCCGCGGTTTCCTTCGGGGTCGAAGAGCGGAACATCGACGGCGCGGAAGCGGTTTTCACCGACCGAGAGCAGCGCTTCGGGCATCGAGTAGCTGACGTTCGTGTAATCGACCGTCGTGCGGAGCCCCTTTACGCGGACCTCGCCCGAAAGTTCTGCGTCGCGGCCCTGTCCCTGGAGCGTGAGGTCGGCGGCGGCACTTCCCGAAGTCGAGGAGATGACGCCCGAAAGCAGCGGGTCGAGCAGCTCCATGCTGATGTCGTCGGCCGTCAGCCGGGCATAGTATCGTCGCCGGTCCGGGGCGTAGAAGCCTTGGACGAAGGTGTTGCGCTGCTCCGGATCGGAGATGACGATGCCTGCACGGTTGCGGGCGAAATCCCACCGGGAGATCAGGCGCAGGGGCGGGGCCTGGATTCCATTGACCGCGATGCTGTCGATGAGGATGTTGGCCGAAATTTCCGCACCCTGGAGAACCGATTTCATCGTGGCTTTTCCGTTCGTACGTCCGTCGATTTCGTATCCCATGCGTTCGGCGATCTGCGTGAAGGTCCGCAGGTCGAAGTCGCGCAGGCGCAGCGTTACGGAATCCTCGCGGCTGCGCGAGGCGACGCCGTCGATGCGCAGCTCCTGCTGGTCGTTCATGACGAAGAAGCGGTCGATGGACACCCGTGCCGTGTCTATGAGTATCTTGCGGGCGATGATCTGCCAGGTCATGTCGCCGCGTGTGAGGTGCGACGGAAGGATGTGCAGATCGACCATACGCCCCGTGCTGTCCCGTTCGGGCAGGATTCCGGCGCGGATGCCGATCAGGCCGGAGGCTTTGCTTACGGTGTCGGTGAATCCCGTCGAGAGTTGGACCTTTCCCTGTTTGGCGCCTCCGGTTACCGAGAGGTGCGGCAGGTGCAGCACCCCGGCGTAGAGGTCTTCGGCCGAGGCGTATACCGTGAGCGAATCGCCGCGGTTCGAGGCGTTGATGTTCAGCCGTGTGGCCAGCATGCGGCGGCGTTCGACGTATTCCGAGGCGGCGCGCAGCGAGAGCTGGTCGCTGGCCGGGTTGAAGAGCAGCTTGAGCGACGAGCCGTCGGCAATCTGCAGTCCCGGGACGATGGCATCGGCCACGGGGTTGATGTTGCGGATGTCGATCGAGAGAAGCGAATAGTCGTCGGCCACGGCCTCCACGACCCGGCGTTCCTTTTTTTCGGGGTTTTTGTCGCGCAGCAGGGGCAGGTAGCGGTGGGCGCTGCGCCGCAGGTATTCGAAAACGGTGCGGTAGCTGGTTTTCGAGCGGAAGGTGGCGTCGGCGAAGTCCGATTTCAGCTCCACGAGTTTGCTGTCCGCGGAGTTGCGTCCCGAGATCGTGGCGTTCGAGGCGTGAATCTCCTTGTCGTTGTAACGGTACCGGGCGTCGGCGATCTGGATGCGGCCGTTCAGGTCGTCGAGCGAGCGGCCTCCGGCTTTGGCGACGATGCGTGCCGAAAGTTGCGAGATCGAGTCGCGGCGGTTGATGTGCAGCCGCGCCAGATCGGCATGGTTGAGGTGCATCGTGAAGTCGTAGTTCGGGATCGAGTCGTTCAGGTCCACCAGCCCGAAGAAGTCGAAATCGAGATTCGGATCGTGTGCCGCGATGCGGCCGTTGAATCCCCGGTTGTGCAGTCGTCCGTCGAGATGCAGCGCATCGTAGACATATCCGTAAAGCCCGAACCGTTCGATGCGGCCGTTTACCTTCGCATCGGCATATCCGCGTCCCATGACGCCGTCGATGCTTGCCGAGACGGTCGCGTTGCCCAGCAGGTCCCGACGTCCGGTAAGCTCCCCGAGCCGCAGGTCGCGGGTCGAGAGCTCTCCGCGGAACGCATTGCGCCCCTCGCTTTGGGCCTGCATTTCGAAACTTCCGGTCAGATCGCCCTGCTGCAGCGAGGTGTTGAACTGCAGGTTGAACGAGGAGAGGGATCCTTCGAACCGGGCGTTGAGTCCGATCGTTCCGGCGTTTTCGAGAATCCCGGTTGCGGATGCCGGCAGCTCCTTGCGGGCGATGCTCCGGGCCAGATCGTTCGCCGCCGTTGCCGAGGTCCGCAGTTCGGGGATCTCCAGGTTGAAACGGGTCCGGCGGATGTCGGGCAGGCCTGCGACCGTGGCTTTGGCCGTGAGGGTCGTGCCGTCGCCGATGCGGAGGCTGTGGATCGAGGCCTCGAAGTCGGCGACGACGCCGGCGACCGAAAACTCCGCATCGCGGAAGGTCAGGTGCCAGTCGCGCAGCCGGGGTGCGAAGTAGGCGATGTCGTCGGTCGAGAGCACCGTGTTGCGCAGGGCGGCGTCGATGCGCACCTCACCGAGGAAATCCTTGTACTCGGCCCAGGAGTTCCCTGCCAGCGAGATATAGGGGATTATGACCTTTGACTGCGGGGTTTCGATCTCGACCTGCTCGAATCCCATGCATCCCTGCGTGAGGTAGAACCGGCCGGCAAAACGTTCCAGTTCGAATCCGCTGCGCTCGCGTGCCGAGAGCTCCTCGATCGAGGTGTAGATCGCCTGTCCGTCGATGGTAAAGTCCCGGACCCGTGCGTTGAGGTCTGTCAGATGCAGGTGCGAGAAGTCGATTCCGTATTCGCGGTCGCGGTGTTCCGTACGGTCGATGCAGATCTCCATGTTCCGGATCGAGGCGCTCTTGAGTGTGAGGCGGAACTCTCCCTTGCGTTTCCGGTCGGGGTTCGTGAGGCGCATGACGATCTGGCGGATGTTCATCTCGCCGTCGGGCATCTGGTGCAGGTGCAGTTTGGCATCGGCGATCTTGCCGCAGCGCATTTCGAGGCCGCCGCCGAAGATCCCGAAATTCGTGATGTAGGTGTCGAGCTGCCCGACGTAAAGCAGTGTGTCGCGGTTGTAGTCGGCAACGTAGAAATCCTCGACGCGGATCTTCGAGAAGAGCCCGATATCGACCCTTCCGACCCGTACGGTCGTTCCCAGCTTGCGCGAGACGGCCTCTGCGACACGGCGCACCGCATAGTTCTGTACGGCGGGAATGTCGAGCAGCAGCGAGAGGCCCACGGGGAGGATTATCAGCAACAAAATCGCTGCGGATAACACCTTTCCCGATATTTTTATAACTTTGCGCAAACGGATTACGATATAATCCTGCAAATTTAACGAAAATAGTTAAGATAATACGCAAAAAACCGGATGGATATTACAATTCTCGGCATCGAATCCTCGTGCGACGACACCTCTGCGGCCGTGCTCCGCGGCAATGTGCTGTTGTCGAACGTCATCGCCTCGCAGGCCGTGCATGTCAAGTACGGCGGCGTGATCCCCGAACTGGCTTCGCGGGCGCACCAGCAGAACATCATTCCCGTCGTGGATACGGCGCTCAAGGAGGCCGGCATCACGGCCGACGACCTGGATGCCATCGCCTTCACGCGGGGTCCCGGACTGGTCGGCTCGCTGCTCGTGGGTGTGTCGTTCACCAAGGGGCTCTCGATCGCGCGCAACATCCCGATGGTCGAGGTGAACCACCTACAGGGACACATCCTCTCGCACTTCATCGACCTTCCGGACCGGCAGCTCCCCCACCCCGATTTTCCGTTCCTGTGCCTGCTGGTGAGCGGCGGCCATACGCAGATCGTGCGGGTGGACGCCCCCACGCGGATGGAGATCATCGGTACGACGATCGACGATGCCGCGGGCGAGGCTTTCGACAAGTGCGCCAAGGTGATGGGACTCCCCTATCCGGGCGGCCCGGTGATCGACCGCCTGGCCAAGGAGGGGGATCCGAAGGCGTTCCGTTTCGCCCATCCCCATGTCGATGGCTACGACTACTCCTTCTCGGGACTGAAGACCTCGTTCCTCTATACGCTGCGGGATGCCGTAGCCGATGATCCGAACTTCATCGAGGAGCACAAGGCGGACCTCTGCGCCTCGCTGCAGGGCACCATCGTGGAGATCCTGCTCGACAAGCTCGTCCGCGCCTCGAAGGATACGGGCATCCGCGACATTGCCATTGCCGGAGGTGTCTCGGCCAACTCGGGCCTGCGCAACGGTATCGTCGAGGCGGGCCGTCGTCGCGGCTGGCGGACCTTCCTGCCCGAGTTCAAGTTCACGACCGACAACGCCGCCATGATCGCCATGGCGGGATACTACCGTTACAAGCAGGGTGAGTTCTCGTCGCTCGACGTCTCGCCCGAGGCCCGTATGGAACGACTTTGATCCGCCGATGCGCTACTTTCTCGAACTCCGCTATCTCGGTGCCGCCTACTGCGGCTGGCAGCGGCAGCCCGACCAGCCGTCGGTGCAGCAGACCCTCGAACGGGCCCTCACGACGCTGCTGCGCGAGCCGGTCGAGGTAACCGGTGCCGGGCGTACCGATACGGGGGTGAACGCCTCCTACTATGTGGCGCATTTCGACGTGCGGCAACCTGTAGCGGATCCCGCGCAGACGCTCTACAAACTCAATTTCCTGCTTCCGGACGATATTTCGGTCGGCGGACTTACGCCTGTCGCCGAGGGGGCCCATGCCCGGTTCGACGCCCGCGAGCGGGAGTATACCTACCGGATCGAGACGCGCAAGAATCCCTTTACGCGCCTCCTGTCGTGGCAGTACTATGTGCCGCTCGACCTCGAACGGATGAACCGGGCGGCAGCCATGCTCACGGAGTTTAGGGACTTCACTTCCTTCGCCAAGCTCAACTCGAACAACCGGACCAATATCTGCCGCATCTACGAGGCCGGATGGTCCGCCGAATCCGGCGACGTGCTCCGCTTCCGGATCCGTGCCGACCGATTCCTGCGCAACATGGTCCGCGCGATCGTCGGCACGCTGGTCGATGTGGGCCGCGGCCGCTATACGCCCGAGGAGTTCCGTGCGATCATCGAGAGCCGCGACCTTTCGCGCTCGAGTGCCGGAGCTCCTGCCCAGGGACTCTTTCTGAGCGATATCCGCTATCCGTCGGAGATTTTCGAACGGCGGAGTTTCCTGGATTCCGGACCTCTCTTCTGACCCGAAATGCAAAAGAAGGGAGCCTGCCATGCGGCAGGCTCCCTTCTTGCGTCTTGCTGTATTCTGTCTTACAGGTGTATGGCTGCTCCCAGTGCCGCTTCGGCGGCCTCCATGACCCCTTCGTGCATCGTCGGATGGGCATGGATCGTCCTGGCGATTTCGTGGGCCGTGGCTCCGAGGCGTCGGGCGAGCGTCGGCTCGGCGAGCATTTCGGTTACGGAACCGCCGACCATGTGGGCGCCCAGCAGCCGCTCGTCGGCATCGAAGAGCAGCTTCACGAAGCCCTCCCGCTCTCCGGCGGCCGTCGCCTTGCCCGAGGCGGTGAAGGGGAAGCGTCCCACGCGGTACTCGATCCCCTGCTCGCGCGCCTGCTGTTCGGTCATGCCCACCGAAGCCACTTCGGGCTGCGTAAAGACGCACGACGGAATGGTCGTGTAGTCCACCGGGGCGGGATTCAGCCCGCAGATGGCCTCCACGCAGCAGATGCCCTCGGCCGAGGCGACATGCGCCAATGCCGGGCCGGGCACGATGTCGCCGATGGCGTAGATACCCGGCACGCTGGTGCGGTAGCAGGCATCGACGCGGATCTTCCCGCGCTCGACCTCCACGCCCAGCTCTTCGAGACCGATTCCCTCGATGTTGGCCTGAATGCCCACGGCCGAGAGAACCATCTCGGCCGAGAGGGTCTCCACCCCCTTCTTGCCTTCGATCTCGACCTCGCACTGACCTTCGGGCGTAACGCATACGCTGCGTACCGTGGTCGAGGTGAGCACCGCGGCGCGCAGCTTGCGGAATTCGCGCTCCATGGTCTTCGAGACCTCCTCGTCCTCGAGGGGCATCATGCGCGGCAGGTACTCGACGACGGTAACGCGCACGCCGAGCGTGGCGTAGAGCCAGGCGAACTCGCTGCCGATGGCTCCCGACCCTACGACGATCATCGATTCGGGCAACCGGTCGAGCGTCAGCGCCTGCTTCGAGGTGATGACATGCACGCCGTCCACCGGGATTGCGGGCAGCTCGCGCGGGCGTGCGCCCGTGGCGAGGATGATGTGGTCGGCCTCGTATTCTGTGCCCTCGACATCGATGCGTCCGGGGGCCGTGAGGCGTCCGAAGCCCTGGATCCAGTCGATGGCGTTCTTCTTGAGGAGGAACTGCACGCCCCGCGACATGGTCTGCGCCACCTCGCGCGAGCGGGCGACGATCTTCGCCATGTCGGGCTGCACCTCTCCGTCGATGTGCAGGCCGTAATGCTCGGCATTGCGGCAGTACTTGTAAACCTGGGCGCTCTTGAGCAGCGCCTTGGTGGGGATGCAGCCCCAGTTGAGGCATACGCCGCCCGCCTCGGCCCGTTCGACGAGCGCGACCTTGCGGCCCAGCTGGGCGGCGCGGATGGCGGCCACATAACCTCCGGGGCCGCTGCCGACGATGATGATGTCGTATTTCATGACGTTCCGTTATTTTTGAACCTTGAGAATCTCCCCGTTGTCGGCGGCTACGGCGCGCTTCCACTTCTCGTTGTATCCGGGGAACTGGATCTTGTCGGGAATCTGGCGTCCGTTGCCGTTCTCGACGAAGTGGCGGGCCATCGGGGCGTCGCTGTCGAGGTAAGCCAGCACGTCGCCGTGCTCGCTCTTGACGTTCCCGTCCATATATTTGATTAACAAATATTTGTCGAGTTTTGACCAACGGTCGAAGAGCTCCTGGGCCTTATCGACGCTTATCCGCGTGAGGTAGCGGCGGCGGGCACTCTGCGAGTCGTATCCGGCGGCCCGGGCGTCGATCTCGGCCATCCGGGCGAGCTGTCCGTTCTCCCAGGCGTCGGTAACCTTGCGGATATCGGCCGAGATCATGTCGTAGCGCATGTAGGCGAAGTTCGTAACGCGGTTGAAGAGCCAGAATGCCGACGTGGGCGAATACTCCAGCATCGAGCCGTTGCCCTCGCGGAAGCATTCGGGAACCTCCTGCGTCGAGCAGAAGATCGGCGTCAGGCACGACGTGGCGGCGTCGTCCACGCCGAACCAGAGGATGCCCATGTCGGCCGGGACGTTGGGCCGGGCCTGAGCCACGAACCAGAAGCCGGTCTGCTGCGTGGCCGTGGCGCGCTCGTTGAGGTATTCGACGCCATCGACCTCGAAGGTCATCGGACGCCAGCGGTAGGGACAGTTGTGTCCGCCGGCACCGAGGTCCTTCGTCATGTCCATCGGCGTACCCTCGTAGTGGTCGCGCATGCAGTCGAAGACGACCTTCGGCGAAACCTTCGTGCGGGGCTTTACCCACAGCGGCATGCGGTTCTTGAGGTTGTAGCCCATGGCATAGTCTTCGTAGGCCTCCATGCCGTCGGCCACCGTGCGGAAGAAAGCCCATACGCGGGCATCGCAGCCGCGCACCGTGCCGAAGTCTGCCGGACAGTAGGCGTCGGCGAAGCTGAAGTCGGCGTCATCGCCCTCGAAATAGCCCATCTCGCGGGCAAAGCTCACCACATCGGGGGCATAGAGGCAGTTTTCGGGATCATCGAACGGGAACTGCGTAATGCGTGCCTGGTTGGCGTGTGCCGAGACGTAGCCGTCGGGGATGCGGCGTGCGACCCATACGATACCCTTGCGGATGTTCTTTCCTTCGGCATCGAGCTTGCAGCCCTTGCCGATGAGCTCCATGATCCAGGCCTCGTCGGGGTCGGCTATCGAGAACGACTCGCCGCTCGAGGCGTATCCGTAGGTGTTGGCCAGTTCGACGATCGTGGCGATCGCCTCGCGGGCCGTTTTGGCGCGCTGCAGCGTGATGTAGATGAGCGATCCGTAGTCGATCAGACCTGTCGGGTCGGCCAGCTCCTCGCGGCCTCCGTAGGTCGTCTCGCCGATGATGAGCGAGTGCTCGTTCATGTTGCCGACGGTCGTATAACTCTCCTCGACCTGGGGAATGTCGGTCAGGTAGCGGCCCGTGTCCCATTCGTAAACGGGCAGGATCGAACCCTTGAGGTGCTTTCCTCCCGCATTGTGGTAAAGGGCGCCGTAGAGGGCGTGCGAGTCGGCGGCATAGGAGACCATCACCGACCCGTCGGTCGAGGCGCCGCGCGTGATGATGAAGTTGGTGCAGGCGTCCGCCGTGGCGTAGGCGACGAGGGCTGCGGCTGCAAGAAACATTCGGAATTTTTTCATAGGTTCAGCGTTTTTCCCCGTAAAGATAGAAAACTATTCCGGAACGGCAAAAAAATGGGCGTCGGCGGTCGCTCCGGCAGCTGCCGGGTAAAATCCCGGCGGTTGATTGCGCCGTTGTCCGTTTTTTGTGTAACTTTACCTGTCAAAAATCACCGTTTCTATGTCGGTAACCCAACAACTGGCCCGTGTGCGGGCCGAATTGCCCGAGAGAGTAACGCTCGTCGCCGTCTCGAAAACCCACCCTGCGGAGCTGATCCGCGAGGCCTACGACGCCGGACAGCGCATCTTCGGCGAGAGCCGCCCGCAGGAGCTTCGCGAGAAATACGAGCTGCTTCCCAAGGATATCGAGTGGCACATGATCGGCCACCTGCAGACCAACAAGGTCAAGTACATCGCGCCGTTCGTGCAGTTGATCCATTCGGTGGACAGCGCCCGCCTCGCCGAGGCGATTCAGGCGCAGGCGGCCCGCTGCGGCCGTGTGATCGACATCCTGCTCGAGATCCACGTTGCCCGCGAGGAGACCAAGTCGGGCTGGGATCCCGCGCAGCTGCGCGACTACCTCGCGGCGAATCCCTTTGCGCAGCTTCCGAACGTGCGTGTGCGCGGCGTGATGGGCATCGCCACCAATACGGACGACGAGTCGGTCATCCGCGGCGATTTCGAGCGTCTGAAACGCTGTTTCGAGGAGCTGAAACCCGCCTTCGGGGAGTCGTTCGATACCCTGTCGATGGGCATGTCGCACGATTTCCGTCTGGCCGTCGCCTGCGGCGCGACGATGGTGCGCGTCGGGTCGCTGATCTTCGGCGAGCGGGACTATTCGAAATAGGGCCGGTCATCGGTTCGGACCCGAACAAAAGAGGCGCCTTCCACGGAAGACGCCTCTTTTTCGGTTTTCGGGATATGCGCGGTTACCGCACCCGCAGCGTGCGGCCGATGCGCAGCACGGTGGTCGGCTTGATGCCGTTCAGGGCGCAGATCTTCTTCACCGTCGTGCCGTACTTTACGGCGAGGTGCCCCAGCGTATCGCCCGAGCGGATCTTGTGGTAGCGCATGGCGGCGCGTTCGGCGGCCTCCTGCTTGTCCTGTTTTTCGTTGGCCTCCTCGTCGTCGAAATCCTGCCCGGCGTTGGAATAGATGCTCAGGAACGAGCGTTTGAGCAGGAAGACCTCCCGGTTGAGGATGCCGCGCTTGAAGTCGATCAGCCGTTCGGGATCGAACGACTGCCCGTAGTAGCGGGTCTCGAAGTGCAGGTGGGGGCCCGTCGAGCGGCCCGTCGAGCCGCCCAGACCGATGATATCTCCCGCCTCGACCCACTGGTTGGGTTCGACGAGCCGTTCGGAGAGGTGCCCGTAGTAGGTCTCCAGTCCGTTGTCGTGGCGGATGATGATCAGGTTGCCGTAGCCGCGCACGGACTGCGAGATGCGCACGCGGCCGCTGAAGGTCGCATAGACCGTATCGCGCATCTTGAGCGGCAGATCGACGCCCTGGTGGCGGCGTCCGCGGCGTACGCCGAACTTGCCGCGCGGATTGACCGCACCCTTGTAGGGATAGTGGAATCCCGAGGTGGAGTCCACCAGTGTTACGACGACCGATTCGGGAATGTCGGCCTTCGTAACGCTGCTGTACGGGAAGAGCGACTTCGTATCCCAGTACTTTTCGAAAATCGTGCTGTCCTTGGCCACTTCGCGGTTGCGGACGTATTTCCAGGAGTTGTCGCCGAACAGGACGACGTAGAGGGCGTCGTTGCCCGAGCTGAGGGTGTCGATGACCGTCAGGTCGTCGGTCTCGAAGGTCGAGTGGATCTCCTTGCGCTCCATGCGGCGGCGCATGTCGGCCACGGAGTCGGCGGCGATCTCTTCGGGCGTGCGCGTGTCGATCTCCGGTGCGTCCGTCTCTTCGGCATACTCCTCCTCGCCGGGACATACGGCGAGGCATTGCAGCGAGTCGATGAGTGCGGCCTGTCGGGCCGTTACGGCGCGCAGCGAGTCTGCGGCGCGCTCGGCAGCCTCCAGCCGGGCCGCGCGGGTGCTCTTTCGGGGGTTGCGTGCCGCGGCCGTGGCCGTCGAGGCCATTGCGAGGGCGGCGAGAATCAGCAGATATCTTTTCATGCGTTCGGTTTTATTTCGTGTCGTTGTTTTTCAGCAGCGCTTCGGCAGCCTCGAGGGCCTTGTAGAACTCCTCGCCGAAACGGCGGATGATCGGTTCGCGCAGGGCCTTGTAGACCGGGATGCCCAATCTGGCTCCGAGGGCGCGTGCCGGGGCGCATACCGACCAGCGGTGGTAGTTGAGCCCTGTCGTGCCGTTCGAGAAGTGCATCAGGCGGATCGGATAGAGATGGCACGAGATGGGCTTGCGGAACGGGGTTTTGCCCTCCTGCCACGCCTTCTCGATGGCGCAAAGCGTTACTCCGTTCTCGGTGTAGGTGTAGGCACACTCGGCATCGCCGACGAGTGGCGTGGTCAAATCGCCCTCCTCGTCCACGACCATGAAACCCTGCCGTTCGACGGCTTCGATGCCTTCTGAAGTCATGTAGGGACGGTAGTTGGGATATTCGCGTTCGAGGATCTCCACCTCGTCGGCCTCGAGCGGCGCTCCGGCATTCCCTTCGACGCAGCAGATGCCCTTGCAGCGGGCGATGTCGCAGGCAAAGCATTCGCGCAGCAGGTCGGCGCTCACGATCTTGTCGTCGATCTCGATCATCGTTTGCAGGTATCGGCAATGATTATGTCGAACAGCTCCCCGAGGCTCATGCCCATGGCGCGCACCTGCTTGGGAACGATGCTTCCGGCGCTCATGCCGGGGATCGAGTTGAGCTCGATGAAGTAAGGTTTTCCTTCGTCCGTTACGATGAAGTCCACGCGCACGACGCCCGAGCAGCGGCACATGCGGTAGGCCTCGAGGGTCATGCGGTTCAGCTCGGCCTTCACCTCGGGCGAGATCCGTGCCGGGGTGATCTCCTCGGAACAGCCGGCCGTATATTTGGCCTCGTAGTCGAAAAAGTCCTTCTTGGGAACGATCTCCGTAATGGGGAAGAGGTATTCGCGGCCCTGGGCGATCATCACGCCGCAACCCATCTCGCGCCCCTTGATGCACTCTTCGACGAGGATTTCGTCGCCCTGGACGAAGGCGGCGTCGATTGCCGCCGGAAGTTCCTCGGGGGTGTGGACTTTCGTTACGCCGAACGACGATCCGTTGGCGTTGGGCTTCACGAAAAGGGGCATGCCCAGTTTTTCGATGATGGCGGCGGAGTCGATCCTGTCGCCCCGGCGGAGGAAGATCTCGCGCGCGAGGTGGATGCCGCGCCCGGCGAGCGTGCGCTTGGTGGTGATCTTGTCGAAGGTGATCACCGACGAGGTCATCGAACACGACGAATAGGGAATGCCCATCATGTCGAGGTATCCCTGCAACTTGCCGTCCTCGCCCGGGGTGCCGTGGATGATGATGAGCGCATAGTCGAACTCCGTGCGCTCGCCCTCGACCGTGAGCGAAAAGTCGTTCTTGTCCACCTGCCACTGCCGGCCGTCGGGGGCCGTGTAGTGCCAGTCGCGGTGGTGCAGGTCGATGACCCGTATGTCGTATTTCTGCGGATCGAGTGCCGCACGGATCTGCGCGGCGCTTTGCAGGGCGATTTCCCGTTCGGGGGAGTCTCCGCCTGCCATGAGTGCTATTTTCAGTCGTTCCATCTGTTTCGTGTGGTTGTCGATTCTTTTTGGAAGTTGTCCGTCTTTGCGTCAGGGATTGTAGAGGTCCGTATAACGGAACTGGAGGATTTCCTGCACCATCTCGACATACTGCCGCGCCTCCTCGTGCGAGGGATCCAGCGTCAGGGCCCGGTTGAAGTCGTTGAGTGCGGCGCCCCACTCGTTGAGGCGGTAATGGAGCATGCCGCGCTCGACCAGCAGACCGGCGTTTTCGGCCGCGTCGGGATCGGCGTCGATGCGGGCCGTGAGGGCCGCCATGCGCATGGCGGGGCTCCACAGCCCCTTGCGGCGGATGTAGTCCGCCACGTCCTTTCCGAGCAGGTCGTCCACCGCTTCGCCCCGCTCGATGCGGGCGCGGATATCGGTTGCCGCAAACTCCTGCAGCGGCGCCCCTTCGAGCAGCCTGAACCTCCCGGCGAAACGCTCCGTCCGTGCGTCGCGCCGCGGATAGACGTAGATGGGATATTCGAGGATGCGTTCGTATTCCTTCCATCCGTCGAGGCGTGCGATCTGGTCGCCGCCCATGAGGATCGAGAAACGCATCTCCCTGCCGAAGTTCTCCTCGAGATAACGGAGCGTATCTATTGTATATGAGGGCTTCGGCAGCAGGAATTCGATGACCGAAGGCTTGATCTTTTCGGGGTATTTCGAGGTGGCGCAGGCGATCTCGGCCATCTCGAAACGGTCCATCTCGGGGGCCAGGTCGGCGGCCTCCTTGTAGGGGCTCTGGGGCGATACGACGAGAACGACCTCGTCGCAGAGGTCGCTGTCGAGGACATATTCCGCCAGGGCCGTATGCCCCTTGTGGATCGGGTTGAACGACCCGAAGTAGAGCATCACGCGTTTCATGCCTCGCTGCGGATGAAGGCGTCGAGAATGGCGCAGGTATTTTCTACGGCCTCCTCGAGGCGGTCGTTCATCACCACATGGTCGAACTCCGGGGCTTTCGTCAGCTCGAATTCGGCCTTGGCCACGCGGCGGTCGATCACCTCGGGGGCATCCGTGCCGCGCCCTTCGAGGCGGCGGCGCAGCTCCTCGATCGAGGGGGGCATGATGAATACCGAGCAGGCGTCGGCGCCGAAGATGCGCTTGAGGTTGATGCCGCCCAGCACATCGACGTCGAAGACGATGACGTGCCCCTTCTGCCAGATGCGCTCGACCTCGCTGCGCAGCGTGCCGTAGCAGGTGCCCTTGTAGACCTCCTCCCACTCGACGAAGCGTGCGTCGGCTACGGCCTGTGCGAAGGCCTCCGGCGTGAGGAAGTAGTAGTCCACGCCGTCGCGCTCCGTACCGCGCGGGGCGCGGCTCGTTGCCGAGATCGAGAACTCCAGCTGCGGATAGCGCCCCAGCAGGCGGTGGACGATCGTCGTCTTGCCCGAACCGCTCGGAGCCGAAAATATGATAACCTTGCCCATGTTTGCGAATGCGTTTTCCGAAAGCGGCGCCCTGCACCGGCCCGCGGCCGGCCGGGAAGCCTGCCGTTTTTACAATATGTTGAGTACCTGTTCCTTGATCTTCTCCAACTCATCCTTCATCTGGACCACGAGCCGCTGGATGGTCGCCTCGTTGGCCTTTGATCCCATCGTGTTGATCTCGCGGCCCATCTCCTGGGCGATGAATCCCAGCTTGCGGCCTGCGCCCTCCTCCGTTCCGGCCACTTCGCGGAAGTAGCGGCAGTGGTTCGTCAGGCGCACCTTCTCTTCGGTGATGTCGAGTTTTTCGAGGTAGAAGATCATCTCCTGCTCGAGGCGGTTGCGGTCCACTTCGACCGGGAGTTTTTCGAGGTTGTCCAGAATGCGGGTCTTGATGCTCTCGGTGCGGGCCTTCTCGAAGGGTACGACCTCCTCCTTGTAGTGTTCGATCAGATCGACACGGCGCAGCAGGTCGGCAATCAGGATGGCTCCCTCCTGCTCGCGGAAGGCGTTCAGACGGGCGCACGCCTCCTCGACGGCAGTCATCAACGCGGTGAGTTCCTCCTCGGCGACCTCCTCCGCGTCGGTCGCCACCACATCGGGCAGGCGCATGAGCACCTGCAGGGCGGCGGCGTCCCACCCCGCTGCCGTCGGGTCGAGTCCGGCGCCGCGGGCTGCTTCGCGCAGCTCGGCGGCATAGGCGGCCAGCGCCTCCTTATTTATATGGGCCGAGGTCTCGGCGGTCGCCGACTCCACCGAGACGAAGAGATCGACCTTGCCACGCTGCAGGGCGCGTGTTACCCGGTTGCGGATCTCGTACTCGGCCTGGCGGTAGATTGCCGGCAGGCGCAGCGAGAGGTCCATCTGCTTGGAATTCAGCGAACGTATTTCGACCGTGATTTTCCGTTTGGCGAGCGAGGCTTCGCTTTTTCCGAAGCCGGTCATCGATTTTATCATCTCCGTGGACGTTAAATTTCGGCAAATTTAATAAAAACAAATCAAAAAGGGCGGACTTCGGATGCAAGAGTGAAATTTATTTCGCAGACTGTTGCATATGGAATAGATTTTTTTATATATTTGTGTTAGTGAAATAACAGTTCGTAACTCAAATAACCAAATCGCGTGATAGTATGAAAAAACACAATTTCAACGCCGGACCCTCGATCCTGGCGGACGAGGTGATCGAAAAGGCGGCCAAGGCCGTGCTTGATTTCAATGGAACGGGACTCTCCGTACTCTCGATTTCGCATCGTTCGAAGGATTTCGATGCGGTGATGGAGGAGGCTGACCGCCTGTTCCGCGAACTGCTGTCGATTCCCGACAACTACAAGATCATCTACCTGGGCGGCGGTGCCAGCACGCTCTTCTACGAGGTTGCCGCGAACTTCCTCGGCAAGAAGGCCGGCTATGTGAACACGGGTGTCTGGTCGAAGAAGGCGATCAAGGAGGCCAAGCGTTACGGCGAAGTGGAGGTCGTGGCTACCTCCGAGGACCGGAACTTCACCTATATCCCGAAGGGCTTTGCCATCCCGGCCGATCTGGACTACCTGCATATCACGTCGAACAATACGATCTACGGTACGGAGTACCACGAGGACATCGACTCGCCCGTGCCTCTGATCGCCGACATGTCGTCGGATATCCTCTCGCGTCCGGTGGACGTCTCGAAGTACGCGATGATTTACGGCGGTGCGCAGAAGAACCTCGCCCCGGCCGGCGTGGCCTTCGCCATCATCCGCGAGGACATGCTCGACCGCATCGTCCGCGACCTGCCGACGATGGTGTCGTTCCGCACCCATGTGGAGAACAACTCGATGTTCAACACGCCTCCCGTCTTCCCGATCTACGTCCTGATGGAGACGCTGCGCTGGCTCAAGTCGATCGGTGGCGTGGAGGAGATCTACCGCCGCAACCGCGAGAAGGCTGCCCTGCTCTACGAGGAGATCGACCGCAACCCGCTCTTCCGCGGCACGGTCGAGAAGGAGGACCGCTCGCTGATGAACATCTGCTTCGTGATGGCCGACGGTTACGAGGTGCTTGCTCCCGAGTTCATGGAGGAGGCCAAGGCCCGCGGCATCGTGGGTATCAAGGGCCACCGTCTGGTGGGCGGCTTCCGTGCATCGTGCTACAACGCGCTGCCGATCGAAAGCGTCCGCGTGCTGGTGGAGTGCATGCAGGAGTTTGCGGCCAAACACGCCAAATAGTCCGCAGCCATGCCGCTTGTAACGCGCGTCCCGGCCGGATACGACACCCTCACGGGCGAAGTGAAGGCCTGGGACTACAAAGAGGTGTTGAACGTTGAAATTCTGAAATCCATGAAAATACTGGTAGCAACCGAGAAGCCTTTTGCCAAGAAGGCGGTCGATGGCATCCGCGCCATCGTCGAGGAGGCCGGATACGAACTGGCGCTCCTGGAGAAATATACCGACAAGGGACAGCTGCTCGAGGCTGTGGCCGATGCCGACGCCCTGATTATCCGCAGCGACAAGATCACCTCGGAGGTGATCGCCGCGGCGAAGAACCTTCGCATCGTGGTGCGTGCCGGTGCGGGCTACGACAACGTGGACCTCGCGGCCGCCACCGAGCGCGGCATCGTGGTGATGAATACGCCGGGACAGAATTCGAACGCCGTGGCCGAGCTGGCCATTGCAATGATGATCTTCATGTCGCGCAACCGCTTTACGCCCGGCACGGGCTCCGAGATCCAGGGCAAGCGCCTCGGCATCCACGCCTACGGCAACGTGGGACGTCTGGTGGGCCGCAAGGGCAAGGCGATGGGCATGGAGGTTGTAGCTTACGACCCGTTCATCACCGACGCTGCGGTTTTCGAGGCCGACGGCGTGCGTAAGGTCGATTCCGTCAAGGAGCTCTACCGTTCGTCGGACTTCCTTTCACTGCACATCCCCGCCACGCCCGAGACGAAGGGCTCGATTGGCTATGACCTGCTGATGTCGATGCCCGCGGGCGCCACGCTGGTGAATACCGCGCGCAAGGAAGTGATCGACGAGGAGGGTCTCGCCCGGGCGCTTGCCGAGCGGGAGGACCTGAAGTATGTTACCGACATCGCCGCCGGAAACCAGTCCGAACTGGACGAGCGCTTCGGCAAGCGGGTCTTCGCCACGCCCAAGAAGATGGGTGCCGAAACCGCCGAAGCGAATATCAATGCCGGTCTGGCCGCCGCGCGTCAGATCGTGGATTTCCTGAAGACGGGCAACCGCCGTTTCCAGGTGAACAAGTAACCGAAGAACCGAACGCGGTCGTACGGGGCGGGCGCGGAAGCCGCGCCCGCCCCGCGGCGGCCGATTCCGACAACCGAAAAACTGCTATGGTAAGAATCAAACCTTTCCGGGGCATCCGACCCCCGAAAAACTATGCCGCCGAGGTGGCGTCGCGCCCCTACGACGTGCTGAATTCCGTTGAGGCGAAGGCCGAGGCCACGGAGCGCTCGCTGCTGCATATCATCAAACCCGAGATCGATTTCGACCCGATCGCCGACGAGCACGACCCGAAGGTCTACGAAAAGGCCGTGGAGAATTTCCGCCTGTGGCGCGAACGCGGCTGGCTCGTGCAGGATCCCGAGGAGTATTACTATGTCTATGCGCAGACGATGGAGGGCCGTACGCAGTACGGTCTGGCGATGTGCTGCCACTTCGAGGACTACCTTTCGGGAGCGATCAAGAAACACGAGCTGACGCGCACCGAGAAGGAGGAGGACCGCATGATCCACGTCCGCAACCAGCAGGCCAATATCGAGCCGGTCTTCTTCGCCTACCCCGATAACGCCGAGATCGACGCCATCGTCGCCGACGTGGTTGCCAACAACGCTCCGGAGTACGATTTCACGGCCGAGGACGGCTTCGGCCACAAGCTCTGGGTGATCCGCGATCGGAAGACGAACGACCGCATCACGGAACTCTTCAAGGGCATCCCGGCGCTTTATGTCGCCGACGGACATCACCGTACGGCCGCTGCGGCGCGTGTCGGTGCGGAATGCCGCGACCGCAACCCGCACCATACGGGCGAGGAGGAGTACTGCTACTTCCTGGCCGTAACGTTCCCCGCGAGCCAGCTGCGCATCATCGACTACAACCGCGTGGTGAAGGATCTCAACGGCCTCACGCCCGCGGAGTTCCTCGAGCGCCTCAAGGAGGATTTCACCGTCGAGGAAAAGGGTGCGGAGATATACCGTCCGCAGGCGCTGCACAACTTCTCGATGTATCTGGCCGGCTGCTGGTACAGCCTCACGGCCAAGCCGGGAACCTACGACGACCACGACCCGATCGGCGTGCTCGACGTTACGGTGCTCTCGAACCGGGTGCTCGACCGTATGCTGGACATCAAGGACCTCCGGACGTCGAAACGCATTGACTTCGTGGGCGGCATCCGCGGCCTGGGTGAACTGAAGCGTCGTGTGGACAGCGGGGAGATGCAGGCGGCCTTTGCCCTCTACCCCGTTTCGATGCAGCAGCTGATAGACATCGCCGATACGGGCAACATCATGCCTCCGAAGACGACGTGGTTCGAGCCCAAGTTGCGCTCGGGCGTGGTGATCCACTCCTTCGAGGAGTAACCCCTCCCCTTTCGGGAAGATGACGGCAAGGGATCACCCGCCATGCGGGAGGTCCCTTCTGTTTTGTAATCCCGGCTGTGCCTGTTGCTCGCTGTTTGTCGGTTTTTCCGAAAGTTTTGTGATGAACAGGCGGGATTTTATCGATTTTTTCTTAATTTTGTTGGAACAAACAATACAGACTCGATATGGCAAAAATCAAAGGAACGATCGTTGTCGATAGGGAACGATGCAAGGGATGCGGCGTCTGTGTGGCGTCGTGTCCGTGCGACGTGCTCGCCTTGTCCGTGGAGGTGAACAGCAAGGGCTATCCCGTGGCCCGTATGGAGCATCCCGATGCCTGCACGGGCTGTGCGTCGTGTGCGGTGATCTGCCCCGACAGCGTCATCACGGTTTACCGTCAAAAATTCGAATAGACTATGGCAGAGAAGGAGATAAAACTGATGAAAGGCAACGAGGTGATCGCCCATGCGGCGATTCGCTACGGTTGCGACGGGTACTTCGGCTACCCTATTACGCCCCAGTCGGAGGTGATGGAGACGCTCATGGAGCTCAAACCCTGGGAGACCACGGGCATGGTGGTTCTGCAGGCCGAATCGGAGGTGTCGTCGATCAACATGGTCTACGGCGGTGCTTCGACCGGCAAGCGGGTCATGACCTCGTCGTCGAGCCCCGGCATCAGCCTCATGGCCGAGGGGTTGAGCTATCTGGCCGGTGCCGAGCTGCCGTGTCTGGTCATCAACTGCCAGCGCGGAGGTCCGGGTCTGGGTACGATCCAGCCCTCGCAGGGCGACTATTTCCAGGCCGTCAAGGGCGGCGGACACGGTGATTACCACCTGATCGTCTTCGCCCCGAACTCCGTACAGGAGATGCACGATCATGTGGCCGAGGCCTTCGACCTGGCCTTCAAGTACCGCAATCCGGCGATGATTCTCGCCGACGGCGCCATCGGCCAGATGATGGAGAAGGTGGTGCTCGCACCGCAGCGTCCGCGCCGCACGAACGAGGAGATCGCCGCCGAGTGCCGCGCCTGGGCCGCCTACGGCAAGTCCGCCGACCGCGAGCGCAACGTTGTAACGTCGCGCGAGCTGCAGTCCGAGAAGATGGAGATCATCAACAAGCGTCTGCAGGAGAAATACCGCCAGCTGGAGGAGAACGAGGTTCGCTACGAGGCGATCGACTGCGACGATGCGGATTACGTCATCGTGGCCTTCGGTTCGTCGGCGCGCATCTGCTCGGCGACGGTCGAGATGGCCCGTGCCGAGGGTCTGAAGGTGGGCCTGCTGCGTCCGATCACGCTCTACCCCTTCCCGAAGAAGCAGATCGCCGAACTCGCCGCCCGCGGCGTGAAGGGATTCCTGTCGGCCGAGCTCAATGCCGGGCAGATGGTCGAGGATGTGCGCCTTGCGGTGAACGGCAAGGCTCCCGTGGAGCACTACGGACGTCAGGGCGGCATGCTCTTCAATCCCGACGAGGTGCTCGATGCACTCAAGGAAAAACTGATTAAAATGTAACGACGATGGCAGAGGTTGAAATCAAACAGGAGAATCTGGTTTACGCCAAACCGAGACTCATCACCGATAACGTCATGCACTACTGCCCGGGCTGCAGCCACGGTACGGTGCATAAACTCGTGGCGGAGGTCATCGACGAGATGGGCCTCGCCGAGAAGGCTGTGGGCATCTCGCCCGTAGGCTGCTCGGTCTTCGCCTACAATTACATCGACATCGACTGGATCGAGGCAGCGCACGGACGTGCGCTGGCCGTGGCAACGGCCGTCAAGCGGCTGCATCCCGAGAATCTGGTCTTCACCTACCAGGGCGACGGCGACCTGTCGGCCATCGGTACGGCGGAGTCGATCCACGCTGCGGCGCGCGGCGAGAATGTCGTGGCGATCTACATCAACAATGCGATCTACGGCATGACGGGCGGCCAGATGGCACCCACGACGCTGCTGGGCATGAAGACCGCGACGACGCCCTACGGACGCGACCCGCGGCTGAACGGCTATCCCTACAAGATCGCCGAGATGATGGCCCATCTGGACGGTGCGACCTACATCACGCGCCAGAGCGTGCATACGCCGGCCAATGTGCGCAAGTGCAAGAAGGCGATCCGCAAGGCTTTCGAAAATTCGATGTCCGGCAACGGCTTCTCGCTCGTGGAGGTCGTCTCGACCTGCAACAGCGGCTGGAAACTCTCGCCGGTGGCTTCGAACCAGTGGCTTGCCGAGAACATGCTGCCCTTCTATCCGCTGGGCGATATCAAGGACGTAAAATTGGAGGAGACACGATGAAAGAGACTTTGATCATAGCAGGATTCGGAGGACAGGGAGTCCTCTCGATGGGAAAGATTCTGGCCTATTCGGGCGTGATGCAGGATTTCGAGGTAACGTGGATGCCCTCCTACGGCCCCGAGATGCGCGGCGGCACGGCCAACGTTACGGTCATCCTCTCCGACAGGAAGATCTCCTCGCCCATCGCCCATGAGTTCGATACGGCGATCATCCTGAACCAGCAGTCGATGGAGAAGTTCGAGCCGATGGTCAAGCCGGGCGGTGTGCTGATCTACGATACGAATGGCATTACGCGCCATCCCGTGCGTACGGACATTTCGGTCTATGCGATCGACGCCACGGCCGAGTGTGCGAAGATGGGCCAGGCGAAGCTCTTCAACACGATGATTCTGGGCGGCTACCTCAAGGTGCGTCCCGTCGTGGAGATGGAGAATGTCATGATCGGACTGAAAAAGTCGCTTCCCGAGCGTGCGTGGAAGATGCTTCCCCAGAACGAGGAGGCGATCCGCCACGGCGGCGAGATCATCCGCAAGATCCGTTGATGTGGGCAGCGGTCGGCTGCCGAAACGATAAGGGACGTTCCGTGAAGGAGCGTCCCTTTTTCTTTGTTTTGCCTGCCGGTGCTACTCTTCGCGGAAATAATCCGCCCGCAGCAGGATGTCCGAGATGCGCCACAGCTCTTTGCGGTAGCGGCGCACCGAATCGTCGGAGTTCTCCCCTACCCAGCCGCTCGTGTGGTCGGCGGCACAGTCGCTCTGGCGGCGGTAGAGGCTTTCTCCCAGCCCGTGGAAGAGGTATTCGTCGATCCCCATGGCATCGAGCAGCGTCGGATAGATGTCGCACTGCGCGATAACCCGGTCGGTCGGCATCCGGCGCGGTGCGTTGAGGAGAAAGAGCGGGACATAGCGGTCTTCGAGCCGGCATTCGCGGCGCCCTTCGCAACGGTTGCGCGTGATCGAGTCGTGGTCGCCGGTGATGACGATCAGACTCCGTTCGTAGAGGCCGCAGCGTTTGAGCGAATCGATGAACGTTGCGAGACAGCGGTCCACATATTCGGCGATCACCAGGTAGTTCTTCACCTGTTCGTCGGCGATACGGGCCTTGTTCAGCGGCGTGTCGAAGCCGCTTTCTATGGCGTCGTGTCCCGACATGGTAACGACCTGGGCGTAAAACGGCTCGGACATCCGTTTCAATATGGCAAGGCTGCGGCGGTAGAGCTCCTCGTCGGCGGTCAGTGTGGGATGGTCGCCGCGCAGATCGTAGTGGAGCGTGTCGAACCCGAAGCTGCGTGTCGTGGCCTCCTGGTTCCAGTAGGATTTGAAGTCGCAGACGAACGACGCCGAGGTATATCCCCGCTTTTTGAGCGCTTTCGGCAGCGAAGGATAGGTGTTTCGGCTGCCATAGAGGCTGGAGGCCGCACCCGTGGCTGCGGGCAGCAGTCCCGTGTTGATGAGCAGTTGGGCATCCGACGAGCGGCCGTCCTTGACCTGTGGAAGCACCTTCGGGAAGTAGAGCACGCTCGTGTCGCGGGCCAGCGAGTCGAGGAATGGCTGGACTTTCCGTCCGTCGATTTCGAGACCGATCGGCCAGCTGGCCTGCGACTCCATGAGGATGAGAATCAGGTTTTTTCCGTGCGGTGCGATTCCGGGTGCTTGCCCGCGGTTGAGCTCGGCATTTTCGACGAAGCGCCGGGCTTCGATCCGCTCCTCCTCCGTGCAACCCCGGGAATTGGCGATCTGGTAGATCCAGTAGCTGGTCCAGCCGAAGTCGCGCAGGGCGACCATCGGCTCGTTGCGGAAACGGGGCCCCGGATGGTCGAAACTCTTCGGATCGTGTCGGTACGGGGCGAGCAGGATGATCGCGGCGACGAGCAGTGCCGTTCCGCAGGCTGCCAGACGTCGTCCCCGGCTTGCCGTGCAGGCGAACCGTCCCGTAAGGAGGCTGAACAGGACCAGGCATGCCGCAGGGAGCAGGAGCCACCCATCTTCGCGACGCATCGAATTGCGGATGCTCGGGCCGAGCCCGTCGAGATTCTGCCACATCGCGTAGGACGAGAGCGGCATGATGCTTCCGTAGTTGCGGTAGTACCAGAGATTCGAGAAGAGGTAGAGGTCGATGATGAGGAGCCAAAGCACCACCCACCCTCTCCGGCGGAGGAACCATGCCGGAAGGGCCAGCAGCATGGCATCCGCAAAACGCCGGATCCACACCGAGGCGTGCCACGGGTGGGGAATCTCCCAAAAGGAGTCGAGAATCGAGAGGGTCGCCAGTATGGAAAGCACTACCGCCAGGTAATACGCCGTCCGCGCTCCGAGCGGGCGGCGCACTGCGACGGGAGGGATATGCGGGGCTTTCTGACGGCGGCCGGGCATGCGGAAGCTCAACTTGCGAATGGGTTATTTCTGAAAGCGGTATTGCAGCACGTCGCGCCATCCGAGCAGCAGCTCGCGGACCGGCAGCCGGCGTTTTCCGGCGATCTGCAGCTCTTCGAGCGTGATCCATCCGTCGGCGCAGGCCACGCGGATAAAGGTGCGGCCGTCGCTTTCGACCGTACCGCAGGGGGCCGTATGTGCGGCCTCGTCGAAGCGTGCCGCGAAGATCTTGGCTGTCAGCTCCTCCTCCGACCCTTCGCGGTACAGGGCGGTCCAGGCGGCCGGATAGGGCGACAGCCCGCGAATGAAATCGACGATGCGCCGACCCGGCTGCGACCAGTCGATGCGGCAATCCTCCTTGAAGATTTTGGGGGCAGGCTTCAATGTCCTGTCGTCGATCTGCTGCTGTTCGACGGGTTGGATCTCTCCGGCCGCGATCCGCTCCACGGTGTCGAGCACCAGACCCGTTCCCGTCTGCATGAGTTTTTCGTACATCGTGCCGACCGTGTCCTCCTCCCCGATCGGAACGTGGATCTGCCCCAGAATGGCCCCCTTGTCGATCTCGTGGTTCAGCAGGAAGGTCGTAACGCCCGTCTCCCGCTCGCCGTTGATGATCGCCCAGTTGATCGGCGCCGCGCCCCGGTACTGCGGCAGCAGCGAGGCATGGAGGTTGAAGGTTCCCAGCCGCGGCATGGCCCAGATGACCTCGGGCAGCATGCGGAAGGCAATGACGATGCCCAGATCGGGCTCGAGGGCGCGCATGGCGTCGATGAACTCCGGGTCGCGGAGCTTCATGGGCTGCAGCACGGGAAGCCCCAGTTCGCGGGCGGCGACCTTCACGTCGCTTTCGTGCAGGCGCTGCCCGCGTCCGGCGGGTTTGTCGGGAGCCGTTACGACCGCCACGACGCGGTAGCCTCCGGCCACAAGGGCCCGGAGCGAAGGTACGGCGAACTCGGGCGTACCCATGAAGACGATGCGCAGATCCTTGGCGTTCATGTCCGGCCGTGTCAGTTTTTCTTTTCGAATTGCTCCAGACCCAGCGTATGGTGCATGCGCTCCTGCTTGGTCTCCAGATAGTGTTCGTTGTAGGGATTCGGGGCGATGACGATCGGCACGATCTCGTCGATGCAGAGCCCGTAACCCTCCAGTCCGGCCCGCTTGAGCGGGTTGTTGGTCATCAGCCGCATGTGGCGGATGCCCAGCTCGCGGATGATGCTCGCCCCCACGCCGTAGTCGCGTTCGTCGGCCTTGAAGCCCAATTTGATATTGGCATCCACCGTATCGAGACCCTCGTCCTGCAGTTTGTAGGCGTGGATCTTGTTGCAGAGGCCGATGCCGCGTCCCTCCTGGTTGAGGTAGACGATGGCACCCTTGCCCTCCCGCTGGATCATCTGCATGGCGCGGTGCAGCTGCTCGCCGCAGTCGCAGCGGTACGATCCGAAAATATCGCCCGTGGCGCATGACGAATGCACACGGATCAGCACGGGTTCATCCTCGGTCCACTCGCCCTTGGTGAGGGCCACATGCTCCACGCCGTTCGACTTCTGACGGAACGGCGTAATGCGGAAGTCGCCCCACTCGGTGGGCAGTGGCACCGTAACGCCTTTTTCGACGATCGACTCCTGCTTGAGACGATAAGCGATCAGTGAGGCGATCGAGATGATCTTCAGGTCGAATTTGCGGGCGATCTCGAGCAACTGCGGCAGGCGGGCCATCGTACCGTCCTCGTTCATGATCTCGATGAGCGCTCCGGCGGGCTGGAGGCCGGCCAGACGGGCCAGATCGACCGCAGCCTCGGTATGTCCCGGGCGGCGCAGCACGCCCTTTTCGCGGGCCCGCAGGGGGTTGATGTGTCCCGGACGTCCGAGATCCGAGGGACGGGTTTCGGGATTGGCCAGCGCGCGGATCGTGGCCGCGCGGTCGTGGATCGAAACGCCCGTTGTGCATCCCTCGCCCAGCAGATCGACCGTTACGGTGAAGGGCGTCCCGAGCAGCGAGGTGTTGTTCTCCTCCATCATGTTCAGTTCGAGCTGCGCGCATCGCTCCTCCGACAGCGGTGCGCACAGCACGCCCCTCCCCTCCTTGAGCATGAAATTCACGATCTCGGGGGTGATCTTTTCCGCGGCGACGATGAAATCGCCCTCGTTTTCGCGGTCCTCGTCATCGACGACGATGACGATTTTTCCGTTGCGGAAGTCCTCGATGACCTCCTCCACGCTATTGAGCATCGTTTGCTTTGCCATGTCTATTTCTGATTTTTATCTTGTTCTTCAATCGGTTCGCAAGGGGAGCCACCCGTTCCCGGATCGCCTTGACCCGTCCGGCATACCAGTCCGTGTCGAGCAGCGCCGAATCGTTGGTGGCCTTGTAGGTGAGGTATACGGCAATGGGAGTCAGAATGAAGGTCGAGAGCCAGACGCCGTAGACGGCATCCCAGCTGCCCTCCTTGGCCAGCTTCTCGCCCGTGATGCTGATGATGTAGTAGATGACGAAGAAGATGACCGAGACGACGACGGGCAGTCCCAGACCGCCGCGGCGGATGATGGCGCCCAGCGGGGCTCCGATCAGGAAGAAGATCAGGATCGAGACGGGCAGCGAGAGTTTCTTGTGCCACTCGACCTTGCTGCGGTAGAGCTGGTTGAGGGCCTCCTTGGTGGTCGATTCGTCGAAACTCGAGAAGGTGTTGCGCGAGCTCTTGGCCATCGTGCGGGCCAGGTTCCAGACCCGGTCCTTCATGCGGGTGGGCATCGCCGCGATGGAGTCCACGGCCGCCAGGTCGCGGAACCGGCTCTTGTCCACCTTCAGGCTGTCGGGAACCGGCAGCACGGTGTTGTCGCGCGAGAAGATCTGCTCCTTGAGCAGCGGTTCGTAGGAGGCGCTCGTCGCCGTATTGACCTTCACTTCGAGCGAGTCGATGTCGTGCGACAGGTCGCTGATATCTTTCGTGCTGCTGTTGCTGAACAGGTCGGCATCGGTGCGCTCCATGGCGAATCCCTCCATCGGGATGACCTGCTTCTGCAGGTCGAAGATGTGGTGGCACAGCGAACTTTTGGTGAACCACTGCGAGTTGCGCGTCTGTTCGTAGGTCTCGCCGTGGAAGAGCGTAACGAGCAGGAAGCGCTTGTCGTCCGACAGGCGGATGTAGCCCGAGTCGGCGAGGATGGTGTTCATGTTGTTGTTTGCCTCGCGGTTGTCGTAGATGAGCACGTCGTGCAGCAGGTGCGTGTCGGGGTCCTGGTGGCTCACGCGGATCGACATGTTGTCGATGCCGTTGAAGAAGAGTCCGTCCTGGAATTCGAGGGCCTGCTTCTGCTGCTTGATGTCGTAGAGCGTGCTGTAGAGCTTCTTGTTGGCACTCGGCACGAGGTCGTTGCCGATGAAGAAGCTGCCCACGGAGATGATGCTTACGAGGATGATGAGCGGCTTGGTGATCTTGACGAGGGACATGCCGGCCGACTTCATGGCCAGCAGCTCGTAGTTCTCGCCCAGGTTGCCCATCGTCATGATGGCGGCGAGGAGCATCGCCAGCGGCAGACCCATCGGGATCATGTTGGCCATGAAGTAGGTCATCAGCTCGATGATGATCCCGGCGCTCAAACCCTTACCCACCAGCTCGTCGATATAGCGCCATACGATGTTCATCATCAGCACGAACATGACGATGAAGAAGGTGAGCACCATGGGCCCGAGGTATGACTTCAGAACGAGTTTGTGGATGGTTTTCATGCGGATACTCGCCTATTTTTCGGGTGCAAAGTTAATAGTTTTACCCCAATAAGCGTAAGAGTGAGGGTAAATATTATGGCCGCGCCGGGCGGAACCTCGAAATGGTAGCTGGCCGCGAGTCCCGCAACGTTGCCCGCGACGGCCACGACGGGGGCCGCGGCGGCGATGCGGCGGTAGGATCGCGTGAAGGCATTGACGATGACCACGGGCATCGTGAGCAGCGAGATGAGCAGCACGATGCCCATGATGCGGATCGAGAGCACGATCGTTACGGCCACCAGGGCAGCCATTAGGTAGGAGATCACGCGGGTGCGGATGCCGCGGCTGCGGGCGAACTCGCGGTCGAAGGCGACGTACATGACCGGCCGCAGCCAGAGTGCGGCGCCGACGAGGATCAGCAGCGTCAGCGCGGCGAGTGCGATGACGTCCTCGCGCGTCACGGTGATGATGCTGCCGAACAGATAGGCCGAGAGGTCTCCGGAGGTGTATCCCGGGCGGAGGCTCATGAAGAGGGCGCCGACGGCCATGCCCACCGACCAGATGATGCCGATGGCCGAATCCTCGCGGATACGGCCGCGGCTTCCGGCCCACTCGATGCCCAGCGCCGAGAGTATGGCGAAGACGAGCGCCCCGCCGATGGGGTTGGCGCCCATCCAGAAGGCGATGCCCAGCCCGCCGAAGGAGGCGTGCGTGATGCCTCCGGCGAGGAAGACCATGCGGCGGCAGACGACATAGGTCCCGACGATCCCGCAGGCAATGCCCGACAGCACGCAGGCCGTCAGCGCGTTGGAGAGGTATCCGTATTGGAGCAGGTCGTTGAGGAAATCCATCTGTGCCCTTTTTGTGCGCGCAAATTTAGCTTTTTTCTTCGAAAAGCGGGCTCTTTCGCCGAGATTTCGTATTTTCGCACCCGTAAAAACGTGAAAAACATGCAACCTCGCAGAGTCAGTTTCCATACCCTCGGCTGCAAGCTCAACTTTTCGGAGAGCTCGACGCTGGCCCGGGAGTTCGAGCGCGGCGGCTTCGTGCGCGTGGCCCCCACGGCCGAGGCGGACATTTGTGTCATCAACAGCTGCTCGGTTACCGAACATGCCGACAAGAAGTGCCGCAACCTGATCCGCCGCCTCCATCGCCGCAACCCGCAGGCGATCATTGCCGTAACGGGCTGCTATGCACAGCTCAAGCCGCAGGAGATCGCGGCAATCGAAGGTGTGGATATCGTGTTGGGCAACAACGACAAGGGTGATTTATATAAACGGGTGGTTGAGCTCTCGGGAAAGGGCCGGGCGCAGGTTTACAGCTGCGATACCGCGTCGCTGACGCGCTTCTTTGCCGCCTTTTCGAGCGGCGACCGCACGCGGGCCTTCCTCAAGGTGCAGGACGGCTGCGACTACTGCTGCTCCTACTGCACGATCCACTATGCCCGCGGTTCGAGCCGCAACCAGCCGATCGCCGATCTGGTCGAAAAGGCCCGTGCGATCGCGGCGGCCGGACAGCGCGAGATTGTCCTCACGGGAGTCAATACGGGTGATTTCGGCCGCACGACGGGCGAGCGCTTTATCGACCTGCTGCGGGCGCTCGACACCGTCGAGGGGATCGACCGCTACCGCATCTCCTCGATCGAGCCGAACCTGCTCACCGACGAGATCATCGCCTTCTGTGCCTCCTCGCCCCGCTTCCAGCACCATTTCCACATTCCGCTGCAGAGCGGTTCGGACCGCATCCTGCATCTGATGCGCCGCCGCTATACGACGGAGCGCTTTGCCGACCGCATCGCCGCCGTGCGGCGGCTCATGCCCGACGCCTTCATCGGCATCGACGTCATTGTCGGCTTCCCCGGCGAGTCGGAGGCCGATTTCCGGACAACCTATGAGTTCCTGGAGCGCCTCGAACCCGCCTTTCTGCATATCTTTCCCTTCTCGGAGCGTCCCGGGACACCGGCCGTCGATCTGCCCGACAAGGTGCAGGCATCGGTCGCCACGCGCCGCGTGGCCGAGCTCGAGGAGCTTTGTGCGCGGCTGCACGGCGCCTTCTGTGCCCGGGCCACGGGGACGGTGGATACGGTGCTCTTCGAAAGCACGATGCGCGGCGGCATGATGTTCGGCTATACGGGCAACTACCGCCGGGTGAAGGCTCCCTACGATCGGAGCCGGATCAATACGATCTGCCGCGTGCGGCTCGGCGAGATGGACGAATCTCACGATCTGATGGGCGAAATTCTGGATTAATTTCGTATATTTGCAAGAACTTAATCGGAAGAATGTTATGACGGGAATGCGCAAACGCGTAACGGTCGGATTCTTGAGCATCGTCTGCCTGCTCTTTTTCTCGGGCATGGTCTCGTTTATCGAGTTGAGCCGCCTGAGCCGCGATACGGGCGAGATTCTCGGTGCCAACCAGCGGAACATCGAGCTGGCCCGGGAGATGCTCGATGCCGTGCATGCACAGAACGTGGCGATGGTCCGCCGTTCGGTCTTCGGCGACCGGTCGTACGACAGCCTTTGCCGCGCGGGGATCGATCGCCTCGAACGGGCCCTGCTTACGGCCCAGGAGGAGGCCTATGACAAGTCGTTCCTCGATTCACTCGCCTTTGCAACGACCGAACTGCGCGTCCTGACCGATAATTTCCTGGCTTATGGCATCGGAGTGCCTGCGGCCGATTCGCTGCCGGGAGCCCGCACCGATTCGTTGCGGACCGCTGCGGCGGACTCGCTCGGCAGCCGCTGGTACAACGAGGTGTACGAGGTGCAGTATGACAAGCTGATCTCGGCGATCAACAACTACATGACCTCTACGCAGAGTTCGCTGGCTCCGCGGGCCGAGCGGATGAAGACCAACGCCTACCGGGCCGTAACGCCGGTGCTGATCTCGCTTGTGGTGATGATCGCCATCGTTCTGATGTTCTGCTACTTCATCCTCGTTTATTGCGTGTCGCCCGTCGAGCGGATGAACAAGAGTCTGGAGAATTATCTTGCGTTCCGTGTTCCCTTTGTGGTCAAGGGCGAGCTCAAGGACGAGATGTTGGCCCTCAAGGAGAAGATCGAATCGCTCATCAACCTGATCAAACAGTCGAAATAGAGAGACGGAGATGCGGATAGACGTAGTTTTGCGATATGTCGGAATCGTGATGCTTTTCATCGCGGCCTTCATGCTTGTGTCGGCGGGGATCTCCTGCGTCAGCGGCATGGATTCGGCATTCTATCCCCTGCTTCTTTCGGCCCTGCTGACCGCCTTGCTGGGTGCTTTCCCGCTGATCTTTGTCGGCAAGCGCGACCAGATTTCAAACAAGGAAGGATTCTGTATCGTCGTAGGCTCGTGGCTCGTGGCCTGTGTCGTCAGCATGTTCCCCTATCTGATCTGGGGCGGGGAGTTCAGTCTCGTGAATGCCTGGTTCGAGAGTGTCTCGGGCTTCACGACCACCGGAGCCTCGATTCTCACCGATGTGGAGATTCTGCCCCGCGGCCTGCAGTTCTGGCGTTTCTCGACAACCTGGATCGGCGGTATGGGCGTGGTGATGTTTGCCCTGGTGGTGCTCCCGACGATGGGTCGCAGCAAGATGACTCTTTCAAACATGGAGCTCTCGTCGCTGGCCCGCGACAACTACCGCTACCGCACGCAGATGATCGTGCACGTGCTGCTTGTGGTCTATGTCGGGCTGACGGCCCTTTCGACCGTGATGCTCAAACTTTCGGGCATGAACTGGTTCGATTCGCTGTGCCATGCCATGTCGGCCTGTGCGACAAGCGGTTTTTCGACCAAAAATGCCAGTGTGGCCTATTTCAACAGTCCGCTGATCGAAACCGTGCTGATCGTAACGATGGGGATTGCCGGAATGCACTTCGGACTGATCTATGCGACGGTAACGGGCAAGCGCAACAATGTTTTCCGCTCGGAGGTTACCCGCTGGTATGTGGGAATCCTGCTGGGATGCAGTGCCCTGATCGCTGTCAGTCTCTATGCCGCCGAGATCTACCCTACGCTCACCTCGTCGTTCCGCCACGCGGCCTTCCAGTTCTTTACGCTGATGACCACCACGGGCTTCGCATCGGCCGATTCGAGCGTCTGGCCGCCGTTTGCCATCGTGCTGCTCATGTTCGGCTCGATCGTCTGCGCCTGTGCCGGATCGACGACCGGCGGTATGAAGGTCAATCGGCTTGTACTGGCCGGCAAGATGATCCGCAAGCAGCTGCAGCGGCAGCAGCATCCCAATGCGGTGCTTCGTGTCAAGCTGGACGGTATTCTTCAGGAGGACGGGTTGCTGCATGGAGTGATGATTTTCATCGTAACCTACATGCTGGCCATTTTGGCCGGTACGGTCTTCGCAACGATGTGCGGTGTGGATCTGATGACCTCCTTCTCGGGAACGATTGCCTGCCTGGGCAATGTCGGACCGGGTTTCGGCGAGGTCTATTCGATGGGCAACTACGCCGCGATTCCTTCGGCCGTGAAGTTTTTCTTTAGCTTTCTGATGCTGTTGGGCCGTCTGGAGATTTTCGGCCTGATACAACTCTTTTTCATGAAATGGTGGAGATGATGAAGATGAATATTCGCAGATTGGGCCTGGCGCTGGCCGCCCTGCTGCTGGCCGCGCCCCTTGCTGCCCAGCAGTTCGACGTAAAGGCCCGTATTGCCGGTCTGGAGCAGAACGAGACCTACATGTCGCTGCTGCGTGAGGATGCCTTGCTGCAGTCGCGCGAGGATTCGGTGCTTCGGGTGGTCGAGCAGCTGCGTCTCCGGCTGCGCGAGGATCCCGAGGGGCATCAGGCCTATTCCCGGGAGATCCTCGATCTGGAGAACCGGATTTTCGAGATCCGCAACGCCAAGGGACAGCTCATCGACCGCATCAACACCATCGAACAGGAGTGGGTGCTGGCCAATCTCGACAGCGGAGCCGCAAGCACCTCCCTGCACGGAACCCTTCCCGAGATTCCCGACTCGCTGAAGGTCCGCAATCTGGTCTACAACCCCTGGTTCGCCGAACAGCTCCCTGTCGCGGACTATGCCGCCCTGCGGCGTTCCCAGGAACTTGAGATGCCGGCCGTGGACTTCGTGAACCGCTATTTCGCCAACTACGAAACCCTGAAACAGCTGGCCGAGATGTATGCCGCGGTCCAGACCGAGACCGAGGCGCAGGAGCTCTACGACCGTTACAAGACCCTGCAGGGGCTGAACCGCGTCCTGGCCGATTCGCTGGCGGGGACGTGGAACTATATCTTCGACAACAAGAACTACGCATACGGCTACCTGCTCGACAAGCTGGGCCAGGAGTCGGTGCTCTCCCGCGGAGAGGAGGCTCTCTCGAAGGCGCAGCAGCAGCTGGCCGCCCTGCGCGGGGAGACGGCGTCGGATGCCGTGGCGGATTATTTCCTGCGCAAACGCGTGCTGGTGGACTGCGAGCAGGCCGTGGCCGAGGTGCTTTCGCTCGACGAGGCCGCCGATTCGCTGCGGGGTGTCTCCGAACAGCTGGCGGCGATGGATTTCCGCCTGCCGAAAATCGAGGTTGCCGAGCGCTACTTCCTGCAGTACGACAGCGTGATTTTCACCAAGACGCCGAAATACAGCTATCAGAATCCGATTCCCGAATGCAGGGTCTACGAGCATGGTACGATCTACCGGATCCTGTTGGGGACGTTCAATACCAAGCGGGCCGTCTCGACCTTTCGGGGCGCCTATCCGCTCTCCTATCTGGTGAACGACGAGGGAAAGTGGTGCTACTATACGGGCGGTTTCGCCACGCGCGAAGAGGCCGATTCGGTGCAGGTCGTGCTGAAGAAGCACGGATTCCTGCGCCCCGAGGTGGTCGTCTGGAACGACGGTGTCTACCGCAATCTGGCCCGGGAGGATGAAACACCGGTGGCTTATCGGGTTGAGATCTCGGGCACGGACGATCTGCCGGAGGCCGTGCGTCAGGTCATTGCGGAGCAGGCCGACGGCCGTGAGCTTTCGCGTGTCGGGCAGCAGCTCTTCATCATCGGGGCGTTCGATGACCGCGCCGTGGCTGAAAGCCTCGTTGCGGCTATCAGCCAGGCCGATCCCTCGTTGGAAATAAAAGTGGCGGAAACGTCCGAATAATCGAATTTTTTGGCTATCTTTAGCTCCGTTATGGAACTTTTTTACATCGTACTGTTGATTGTGCTCGGGCTGCTCTTTCTGGTGGCCGAGTTGGTTCTTCTGCCCGGGGTTTCGGTGGGAGCTCTGCTGGCCCTGGTCTGCGACGGCTTTGCCATCTGGCTGGGGTTCCGCGATTTCGGTACGACGGGAGGTGCCGTCGTGATCGTTGCTGTTCTCGTTCTGTCGCTCGTCGTAACGGTCGTTTCGCTGCGGGCGAAGACCTGGCAGCGCTTTTCGCTGCGGCAGGAGATCCGCTCGTCGAGCACCCCGGTCCTGCCGTCCGAGGAACTGCACGCCGGCGACCGCGGCAAGACCCTGTCGCGCCTGTCGCCTATGGGCAAGGTCGAGATCGGCGGCCGCATCTACGAGGCCAAGTCGCTCGATGCCTATGTCGATCCGCGGCGCGAGGTCGAGGTCGTGGGCTTCGAGAATTTCAGTGTTATCGTAAAACCCGTAAAATAACCTAAAACCGCATTTTGAATATGGATTTTCAGGTAGGATTGATCGCCGTGATCGTTTTCGCATGTATCGTAGCCTTGTGGCTCGTCTTTTACTTCATTCCCGTGGGCCTGTGGTTCTCGGCGCTCGTCTCGGGCGTACGGATCAGCCTGCTGCAGCTGGTGCTGATGCGCTGGCGCAAGGTGCCGCCCTCGACGATCGTCTCGTCGATGATCGAGAGCACGAAGGCCGGTCTTGCGCTCAACCCCAACGAACTGGAGGCGCACTATCTGGCCGGCGGCAACGTTACGAACGTGGTGCATGCGCTGGTCTCGGCGCAGAAAGCCAATATCATGCTCGATTTCAAGATGGCGACGGCCATCGACCTGGCGGGCCGCGATGTTTTCGAGGCCGTGCAGATGTCGGTGAATCCGAAGGTCATCAATACGCCGCCCGTGGCCGCCGTGGCCAAGGACGGCATCCAGCTGATCGCCAAGGCCCGCGTTACGGTGCGTGCGAATATCAAGCAGCTGGTCGGCGGAGCCGGTGAGGAGACCGTTCTGGCGCGTGTCGGCGAGGGTATCGTCTCGTCGATCGGCTCGGCCCTTTCGCACAAGATCGTGCTCGAGAATCCCGATTCGATCTCCCGCGTGGTGCTCGAGAAGGGCCTCGATGCGGGTACGGCCTTCGAGATCCTCTCGATCGACATCGCCGATATCGACGTGGGCAAGAATATCGGCGCCCAGTTGCAGATGGACCAGGCCGAGGCCGACAAGAACATCGCGCAGGCGAAGGCCGAGGAGCGGCGTGCAATGGCCGTGGCCCTCGAGCAGGAGAACAGGGCCAAGGCGCAGGATGCCCGGGCCAAGGTGATCCTTGCCGAGGCCGAGGTGCCGCTGGCCATGGCCGAGGCCTTCCGCAACGGAAATCTCGGCATCATGGACTACTACAAGATGAAAAACATCATGGCCGACACATCGATGCGCGAGTCGATCGCCCGGCCCGAGAAAAAATAAACGCCGCAAGGGAGGGTGTACCGCAAAGTACACCCTGCTTTTTTGCCTTGTATTTTGCTACCGAAAAACAGTTTGGTTTATTTATAGAGAATCATGAGAAAAATCCTTTTCATCGTTTTGTTTCTGACCGTGTCGGCCACGCTGCGCGCCGCCGACATCGACACGCTCAAGGTCTTCAGTGTCAAGATGCAGCGTGAAATACCCACCGTGGTGGTAACGCCCGAGCGTGCGGAGGGCGACCGTTTTCCGGTGGTCTATCTGCTCCACGGCTATGGCGGCGACGAGCTGGCCTGGCAGCGGATCCGCGACTTGCGGCCCCTGGCCGAGCAGTTCCGTGTGATCTTCGTCTGCCCCGACGGCGAGAACAGCTGGTACTGGGACAGTCCGCTCGATCCCACGTCGCAGTTTGAGACCTTCATCTCGCGCGAACTTCCCGCCTGGGTCGATGCCCGCTACCCGACCATTCCTGCCCGCGAGGCGCGTGCCATTGCCGGTTTGAGCATGGGCGGCCACGGTGCCCTGTGGACGGCCCTTCGGCATAAGGATCTTTTCGGAGCCGTCGCTTCGGTCTCGGGAGGCGTGGATATCCGCCCCTTCCCCGATTCGTGGGAGATGAAGAAACAGCTCGGCGAGGAGGCCGGCAACCAGGAGCGCTGGAACCGCCATACGGTCATCAACCAGGTCGATTCGCTCAAGGACGGCGAGCTGGCCATCTTCGTGGATTGCGGCTATCAGGATTTCTTCTATGATGTGAACATGGCGCTGCACGAGAAGCTGCTCAAGCAGGGTGTGGGCCACGATTTCCTGACCCGTCCCGGGGCCCATACGGGAGAGTATTGGGCTGCGTCGCTGCCGCATCAGCTGCTCTTCTTCCGCGCCTATTTTGACGGTGCGGCATCGAAATGACGCACCTCCTGTACGAGGATTGCTCGCGGGAGCCTCTGAACGGGGCTCCCGCTTTGTTTGTCGAAGGAAGAGTCCGCCCGGCGTGCGGCTCCGACACTCCGGAAAGGTGGATTTTTGCCCGTTTCGGCCCGGCGCCACATACTATCTGTCGCGGGAATCCGTTAAGATAAACGTGCGGCGGCCCTTTGCCGCGGAAATATTTGAAGGGCGATAATAGGAATTGTTCCGCTTTTTGGTATCTTTGCAGAGATTTTTGAAATTGAATGGTATGAAAAGATTTACAGCATTTGCCCTCCTCGTGCTGACCGTGGCGCTTGCCGCCGTGTCGTGCAAAAAGGATGAGGAGACGGGCAAACTGTCGTTCGACGTGCCTGCGGTGTATATGCAGCCGGGGCAGACCGTGCAGGTCGGCTTCTCGGCGACCGACATCAAGAGTTTCTCGATTACGGCCCGGCCGACGGGATGGGATACGGAGAACTTCACCGTGGACGGCGAAGCGCATCGGGTTACGATCGTGGCTCCCACGGAGTTCGAGGATACGGAAAATTCCGATTCGGATGCCGTACGTTCCGGATCGCTGACCCTCTCGGGAACCTCCTACAGTGGCAAGAGCATCGCGGTAACGCTCTTCATCAGCGTTTCGGAGTCTGTGGATATGAGCGATGCCCCGGCGAACTGCTATATGGTGCACGGCAAGGAGACGAACTATCTGTTCGATGCCCTGCACAAGGGCGACGGCCGGAGTGCGCTCCAGACCGCCTCGGTCGATATCGTCTGGCAGTCGAAGACGAACCTGATCCAGTATCTTTCGCTCGAGAACGGCAAGGTTTCCTTCTATGTGGGAGCCGATGACAACGACGATACGGTTATCAAGAAGGGCAATGCCCTGATCGGAGCCTATGATACCGACGGCACGCTGATCTGGAGCTGGCATGTCTGGGCTACGGACTACGACCCCGAGGCTTCGGGAGCTACGGTCGATTTCAACGGCTATACGATGATGGACCGCAACCTCGGCGCTCTGGCCAACAGCAATGCCTCGACCGACGAGATACTCGCCTCCTACGGGCTTTACTACCAGTGGGGACGCAAGGACCCCTTCATCGGTCCGAGCACCTACCAGGCTTCCAACGGCTCTTCTGCCTCGATGTACAATGCCAAGAGCGGCACGGTGAAACTCGAGATCGTGGAGTCGAGCGCCGAGACCGGCACGACGGCGTATGCCGCGCAGCACCCGCTGGCCTATATTACAGGAGTCGAGGAGTCGGGTTACGATTGGATGTGGAATTCCGACAATACGCTCTGGGGCGCCGCCAAGACGGTAAATGATCCCTGCCCCTACGGTTGGAAGGTGGCTCCGGCAAAGGCATTCGGCGGTCTGACGATCGTCGGCAGCCCCGTAGCGGAGGATTACGACAAATACGGATGGATCCTTTCGTCGGGAGCCGCGGAGTCGTTCTTCATCGGTGCCGGACGCCGTCGTTACGACAATGCCACGATCTATAACATTTATATGCCCGCAACGCGTAATGTGGCGATTGAAGCACAGCCTTGGGTAGGCCTCTACTGGAGCTCCGATGCCGGTGCTTCGGCCAGTTCCCCGGCTTTGTATTTCTGGTTCGAGAAGGCGACGACGGGAAGCGGCATCGAGTACGATGTCCCCTATACCCGGGCCAACGGCATGCAGGTGCGTTGCGTGCGCGACGAATGATGAATAATCTTTAAAACCGAACAGTTTATGCAGCGTCGGACCGGAAAACCGGTCCGACGCTGTTTCGTTTTATAATTTCACGAATCGCATAGAGTTTCCGACATGCGATTTTCGAATGCTTTGTGCCTGAAAAAAACGGGTTCGGATGTTTAACCTGCATTTAAATATTATAACTTTGTGGCCTTCTGGAGAACCAATTAAAACCAAATATTATGAGATTAGGATTGTATGCGTTATTGATGACCGGCATTTTGTCTACGGCCGGCTGTTCCCGTGAGCAGGATTCGCATCCGGAAGTTCGGATTTATCCGGTGCTTTCGCGTGTTACGGGTCTTCATTTCGACAAGGGCGATCGGATCGGACTGACCATTTCGCGGGCATCGGGAGATTATGTGGCGAACCATCCGATGGATTATGACGGTTCCGTATTCAAGGCTGCGGAAGGGCTCCTGTGGTATGAGAATGTCCGGGATTCATCCACATTGACGGCCTATTATCCCTATTCCGAGAATGGCTCCCCGACTGCATTCCGTGTTGCGGTCGAACAACGGCTCGGATGTGCTTCGTCCGATCTGTTGGGTGCGGTTCAGCGGAATGTGGTTCCCGGCAGTGCACCCATCGGCATGACTTTCTACCATTTGATGACGCAACTTTCGATCAAGATCACCAACCAGACCGGATCGCCCGTGGTGGAGGTTTCGATTGGTGGTACGGCCATCGATGCCGTCGTAGACCTTTCGGTTCCCGAGGCCGTTGTACGTCCGGGTGCAGGTACCGCCAGGATCAAGGCTTTCGAGGATACTCCCGATTCGATATATCGGGCGATTTTGGTCCCGCAGCAGGCGACTCTGGAAGTTACCGTCTCGTTCGGGAATGGTGAAACACGCACAAAGACGATCGAGAATGCGTTGCTCGAAAGCGGCAAGAGTTATAATCTTCCTGTAATTGTTTCCGATGACAGCGATTTGATGATCGAGGTCGGTTTGAGCGGTGAGATTGCCGATTGGGTCGATGGCGGAGAATTGACGGACTCCGGAAGTACGGACGTGGAGGATCCCGATGACGGTGAAGATTCCGGCGGCGGTTCGGGCGGTTCGGGCGAAACGGGCGGCGAGACCGGCGGCGGTTCGGGTACGGAACCCGGCGGCGGTACGGATGTCGATCCCGATGACGACGACGACGATCCGGATGATGTAACGCAGGGCCTGGATTACGAGGGCGAACACTATCGTACGATAGAGATTGACGGTGTGGTCTGGATGGCCGACAACCTGCGCTACAAGCCTGCCGATGCCCAAATCGGTTCGGGCTTGTGGTATCCGTACAACGAAGATGCCGCAGCGGTCGCCACAAAGGGTTATCTGTACGATTACAAGGTGGCCTCGGGAGGCAGCATGTCTGCGAATCCGCCCGTGCGCGGTATCTGTCCCGAAGGCTGGCATATTCCCGACCGGTCGGAACTGCAGGCGCTGGCGGAAAGTCCGAACCGTCCCGATGATTTCTTCTGTATAGCCGGTTTCTGTACAGTTACCGATTTTGGGGAGAGTCGCTATGGCGATTCCAAAAAGAGTATGTTGATAGGTGTGGCCTCTTCCTCTACGCATTGCGATGTTCTCTCCTTTACGACAACAACGGAACCGATTCTTACGAGTATGTCCACCCGTTACGGCATGTCGCTCCGTTGTGTGAAGGATTGACGTTCGGACGCGGTCTTTGGAAATGAAGGGGTTGTCTAACAAGTTTTAGGCAGCCTCTTTTTTATGCGAAATTAGTTTAT
>ERZ1664515.15-NODE-15-length-40660-cov-8.936436_pt1 | contig 40660 bp, 19 predicted proteins | sample MGYA00575335_ERZ1664515 | MGnify/ENA primary metagenome ERZ1664515 (study PRJEB40874, sample SAMEA4040737) | Gallus gallus | biome: gut; material: content | place: India | collected 2016-01-01 | study: EMG produced TPA metagenomics assembly of PRJEB14491 data set...
GATATGGGGCGGGCGGGCGTTCTTGGTCCACATCCGGGCACGCTGCTCGACGCCGAAGCGGTGCTGTTCGTCGATGACCACGAGCCCGAGGTTCGCGAACTGCACGCGGTCCTCGATCAGGGCGTGCGTGCCGATGAGGATCTGCACTTCGCCCGAGGCGATGCCTTCGAGGGCTTCGCGGCGCTCGGCCGTCTTCGAGGCGCCGGTGAGTACGGCCACGCGGACCGCCATCGGGCCGAGCATGCGGCGGATCGTGGCGAGGTGCTGGCGCGCGAGGATCTCCGTGGGGGCCATCATGCAGGCCTGGAATCCGTTGTCCACGGCCAGCAGCATCGACATGAGGGCCACGAGGGTCTTGCCGCTGCCGACGTCGCCCTGCAGCAGGCGGTTCATTTGGAAGCCCGTAACGGTGTCCTGGCGGATCTCGCGGATCACGCGCTTCTGGGCCCCGGTGAGCGGGAAGGGAAGCTGTTCGCGGTAGAAGGTGTTGAACGCCTCGCCGACCTTCGGGAAGAGGAAGCCGTCCTGCCGCGTGAGACGTGCCGTGCGGCGCGCCTGGATGTTGAGCTGCACGCCGAGCAGCTCGTCGAACTTGAGCCGGTACTGGGCCTGGCGCAGCAGCTCCTGCGACTGCGGGAAGTGGATGTTGTAGTAGGCCTCGCGCAGCGGCAGCAGCCCGTAGCGGGTGCGGAAGGGTTCGGTGAAGGGGTCTTCGATGGCATCGCGGACCAGCGGCCAGAGTTTGCAGACGATCTGGTACATGCCCTTCGCGCCGAGCAGGTTCGAGAGTTTCTCGGTCGAGGGGTAGATGCCTTGCATGCCGCTCTCGGCCTTGCGCGAGAGGGCCTGTTCGACGGTTTCGAGTTCGGGGTGGGCCATCGAGAGCATCCCGCGGTAGAAGCCCGGGCGTCCGAAGATGAGGTACTCGCGTCCCTTCTCGATGCGTTTCTCGATCCACTTGATCCCCTGGAACCAGACCAGTTCGGCCGCGCCCGTGGCATCCTGCACCGAGACCGTAAAACGGCGCTTGCGCCCCTCGCCGGCATAGGCGATGCCCATGACGCGGGCCCGGAACTGGACGTAGGCGAGCCCGGCCGCGTCGGTGATCTCGGCGATGCGGTAGATCCGCGTGCGGTCGATGTAGCGGAACGGATAGTGGCGGAGCATGTCGCCGAGCGTACGGATCCCCAGCTCCCTGTCGAGGAGTTTCGCCCGGGCCTCGCCGACCCCGGGGACATACTTGATATCGTTGTCGAGACGGTCCACCGGGCAAATGAAAGACGGTTGCCGGAAGAGGGTGCTGCCCCCCGGGGGCATCCCCTGGGGGGGGCGCTTTCAACCCGGCCGCGGGCGGGCGCCGCAGGCGCGGCGGGGGGGGCGGAACCCCCGCCCCGCCCGTCCGTCGCAGTCCAAAACCGCCGCTATTCGTCCAGCGCGCCGCAGACGCGGCGGTTGATCGCGCGGAGGCGCTCCGCATCGACCTTCATCACCCGGCGGTCGTAGGTCATCAGGCCGTTCACCTCGGTCTCGACGTCGGTGGTCTGCGTGTAGACCGCCGCAGAGAAGTAGCGCAGGTGGTCGAGCAGCGACGAGGCGTAGCGCTCATATTCGTCGGTAACCTGCTGCGGGGTGTTGAAGCGTACATAGCCCCAGTTGCGGTCCTGCTCCCAGAGGTGTCCCTCGACGACCTGTCCGATGCCGCCGAACTCGCCGAGCACCGAGACGCGGTCGGCGTCGAAGAGCAGCAGCCCCGGCATGGGGTAGTTGTGCTGGTCGAGCATGTCGCCCGCGCGGTAGTGGTTTCCGCCGCTGGCGGCATCAACCAGACGCGTCGGGTCGTAGGCTTTGGTCCAGGCTGCGATTTCGGGGGTCTTGAACTGTCCCCAAGTCTCGTTGAAGGGGATCCATACGCCGATCGAGACGAACGGACGCAGGCAGTCGATGATCTCGCGCCACTCCTTGCGGTAGCAGGCCTCCGACTCGGGCGTGCGCTGCCGCTCCTCGCCCGTGAAGTAGCGGGTCATCTGCCACTGGGGGTTGCCGGGCGTGATGTCGCCGCTGGGCATGTCCTGCCAGACGATGATGCCTTCGCGGTCGCAGTGGTAGTACCAGCGGGCCGGTTCGACCTTCACATGCTTGCGGATCATGTTGTAGCCCAACTCCTTGGTCTTCACGATGTCATAGCGCAGCGCCTCGTCCGAGGGGGCAGTGTAGAGCCCGTCGGGCCACCATCCCTGGTCGAGGGGTCCGAACTGGAAGAGGGGCCGGTCGTTGAGCATCAGCCGCGGGACGTTGTTGCGGTCGCGGCCCGTCGAGAACTTGCGCATGGCCGTGTAGCTCGCCACGCGGTCCATGACGCGGCCGTCGTGGCGCAGCGTAACCTGCAGGTCGTAGAGGAAGGGGCTCTCGGGACTCCAGAGCTTCGGTTCGGCAACGGGAAGTTCCATGGGGGTGCCGGGCAGCGCCTCGGCCGTGGCGACGGCCTCGCCGCCGTCATAGAGCACGACCTCGATGCGGTCGCCCGGGGCCGCTTCCGAGAGGGGCACCTCGACCGTGAAGCGCTGGTGGTCGAGGTCGGCCGTGGCCTGCACGCCGAGGATGTAGCGCTGCGGCACGGCTTCGAGCCAGACGGTCTGCCAGATGCCGCTCACGGACGAGTACCAGATGCCGCTCGGATTGTCCGACTGCTTGCCGCGCGGCTGGAATCCCTTTTCGGTGGGGTCCCAGACACGGATGCGGAGCGTGTTGCCGCCCTTAGCGAGCGCCGGGGTGATGTCGAAGTTGAAGGGGGTGTAGCCGCCGGTGTGGGAGCCGACGGCCGTGCCGTTCACCCAGACATCGGTCTTCCAGTCCGAGGCGCCGATGTGGAGCAGGATGCGGCTGCCGCGCCACGAGGCCGGAACCGTGAAGCTGCGCTCGTACCAGAGGCAGCGGTCGGCGCCGGGGCATTCGCCGACGCCCGAGAGGGCCGACTCCGCGGCAAAGGGCACGAGGATCTTGCCGTCGAAATGCTCGGGTTCGCTCCCGACGGGGAGGATCGCATAGTCCCAAAGCCCGTTGAGGTTCTGCCATGCGTCGCGCACGAGTTGCGGACGCGGGTATTCGGGCAGCACCTGCTGCGGATCGAGTTTCTCACCCCACGGGGTGAGCAGGCGTACCTGGGCCGGTTGCCACTGGGCGGCGGCCTGCAGTGCGGCCAGCAGCGCCAACGTCAGCATAAGAGGTTTTTTCATGGATAGTAGGGTATTGGAATTTGGTGGTTGATTGCGATTCTAAAATTAGGCATATTTCGCCGCCCGTGCAAACGCCACGACGGTGCGCCGATCCGCCGTGTATACCCGCAAACGGCTGGTTGCTAATTTGTTCGTTGTTTCCGACGCGGTGGCCGTGTCCGGCTTTTGTTTCGATATGATACTCTTTTGAGACGATAGTATACACCTGCCCGCGGAAGAAGATGTACCTTTGTTTACGAAAAAAGAGACCCTATGCGCTATTCCGACAATCCGATACTGACACCCTGCGACCTGCGGCCGAGCCGCGAGGGGATGAAAATCGAGTGCCTGCTCAATCCGGGCGTCTTCCGCTTCGACGGCCGGACGTGGCTGCTTGTCCGGGTCGCCGAGCGCCCCGAGCAGCACGAGGGGGAGATCAGCTTCCCGATGCTCGACGCCGAGAACCGCATGACGATCATGCGTGTCCCGACCTCCTCGCCCGATCTGGATCTCTCGGATCCGCGGGTCATCACCTACCGGGGCGCCGATTACCTGACGACGATGTCGCACCTGCGGCTGGTGAGCAGCACCGACGGCGTTCACTTCCGGGAGGATCCGACCTATGCGCCGCTCTTCGGCAGCGACGCCTACGAGGCCTACGGCGTGGAGGACTGCCGCGTAACGCAGCTCGAAGGGGCCTACTATCTGACCTATACGGCCGTCTCGGCCAACGGCGTGGCGGTACGCATGCGCCGCACGGCGGACTGGCACCGTTTCGAGGACTACGGGCTGGTGCTGCCGCCCCACAACAAGGACTGCACGCTCTTCGATGCGAAGATCGGCGACCTATATTATATGCTGCACCGTCCGAGCAGTCCCGAGATCGGCGGCAACTACATCTGGATCGCCCAGAGTCCCGACCTGCGCCACTGGGGCAACCACCGCTGCGTGGCCCGCACGCGTCCGGGACGGTGGGACAGCGCCCGCATCGGCGCGGGGTGTGCGCCGATCCGTACCGACCGCGGCTGGCTGATGATCTACCACGGGGCCGACGAGGCGCACCGCTACTGCCTGGGTGCGATGCTGCTCGACGCGGAGGACCCCTCGAAGGTGCTTGCGCGCAGCGAGCGGCCGATTATGGAGCCCGAGGCGCCCTACGAGCAGGCGGGCTTCTTCGGCAACGTCGTCTTCTCGAACGGCCAGATTGTCGATGGCGACCGCATCACGCTCTACTACGGCGCCTCGGACGAGGTGATCTGCCGGGCGAACTTCTCGGTGCGCGGGATCCTGCAGACGCTGGAATAAAACGAAAAAAACATAAAAAACCGACTTGAAACCCATGAAGAACCTTTTGACTCACTGCTTCTGCCCGCTGTTGTGCCTGTTTGCCTTCACCGGTTGCGCAAACCAGGGTGCCACGGGCTGCGACAGCCGTTCGACGGCGCTCGACGTCGATCTTACGAACCGCCTCTATCCCAAGGTGCAGACCCCGACCGAATCGCTCGTGGTGGTGAACCTCGCGAAGGACGATATCGAAGGCCAGGTGGCCGCCATCGGCCTGCAGGGTATCATCAACCGCGACAGCCGCGAGAAGGTCTATGTGATGAACAGCCGCTGCAAAGACAACCACGGCGGCTGGAAGATCGGCCCCACGGCAATGGCCCAGATGGGGCAGTTCTGGCTCGACCGGGTCCTCGCCGACATCCCGCAGCAGGTGCTGCCGCTCGACACCACCCGACGCAATCCCGCCTTCCGGGCCCTTGTCGAGCGGTACCGCGACCACATCAAGGGCGTGGTGATCTACGATCCCGAACTGGTCGAGGCGACCATCGAGGCGGCGACGACGATCGCCGCGCAGACCGACGCGCTGATCCTCTCTCCGTCGCTCTACGAGCAGGTGAAATCCTGCGGATTCCCCGTCGTCGAGGATCTCCGGGGCCGCTTCCACAGCAATATCGAGTGTCTGGACTGGCTCATGGAGCACTACTTCGAAGGGGCCTGCCACGACGTGGCCTTCACCTGGTCGCACATGACCCTCGACTTCGCCGAGAGCTGGGGCGCTGCCAACAAGGACTATGTGGTGGCCAACCGCCTGTTCACCTACTTCCTCGACATCCGGATTCCCGAGGAGTGCCACTACTACGAAAATATCGTGAAGCGCTATCCCGCCGGCACGCAGATCATGGGCTGGACCGACGAGCTGAAGGCCGACAAGCTCTTCGCCGACTACGGCTATGTGATGGTCCCCTTCATCTCGGTGGAGAACATGACCGTCATGTCGTCGTTCCCCTCCGTGCAGGGCACGCCCATCGAGCCGCGTGCCTATGAGGCCGACCCGAACACGACCTATGTGGCGATGCTCGTGGCCGACGGCGACAACCTGCTCCACACGATGATCTACGAGCCCTACACGATCGAGGAGTCGGAGCACTTCGGCGAGATTCCCCTGACGTGGGTCATCAATCCGGGCATTGTCGATCTGGCGCCGCGCGTCTTCACCTGGTACGACCGCGTGCTCAAGGAGGCCGGGCAGGAGATGGCCGCCATGATGGGCGACGGATCGCCCAATACGGACCGTTACAGCGGCTTTGCCTTCTACTGCGCCCTGGCGCGCCATTATATCGATCAGGCGGGCATCCTCACGATGAAGCAGATGATCGACGGCGAGTCGGTCGCCTGGAACGTGCAGCCCTACTGCATCGAGGGCGGCTATGCCGGCACGGACTGGCGCGGCATCGAGCCGCACGAGTACCACATGGACCACGAGACGTTCCACATCGGCACGACCAACTCGCGGCCCGAGTACCTGGACAAGGCGCTGGCCCGCACGCCCGAGGGCGAGCCCTACTTCCTTTCGGTGATGATCGGCACGGCCAGCGAGGACGCCCCGACCTACGCCCTGGAGGTGAAGCGCTACCTCGAGTCGCGCAACGACGGCCGCCGCTACGTCTTCGTGCGCACGGCCGACCTGGCGGCGACCTACCGCGCCTGGAAGGGTCTTCCCGTGATGTAGGGCGCAATCCCGAATCGTACGACAACCGCTTTTCGGAATATCCCGCAAGGGATGTTCCGCGGGGGTTGCTCGCCGCCCGTATTTCCGAAAAACAACCAACCCAACTTTAACAATTCAAAAAATGCTATGAAAAAAAGCTTGCTCAAATTGGCTTTTGCAGCAATGATAGCGGTGCTCTGTGTTCCGTTCGCAGGCAGTCGCGCCGTTGCTCAAACCCGCAGTATTGCAGGTACCGTCGTCGATGCGTCGGGCAACCCGGTCGTCGGCGCCGCCGTAGTCATCGAGGGGACCGCGAAGGGAACCTCGACCGGTCTGGACGGTTCGTTCACGCTCGAAGGGGTGAAGGACGACACGCACCTGACCGTATCGTTCATCGGTTACAAGACCCTCACCACGCCGGCCCTCGGGCCGCAGACATCGCTGACGATCACCCTCGAGGAGGATACGCAGATGTTGGACGACGTCGTGGTGATCGGTTACGGCGTGCAGCGCAAGAGCGACGTTACGGGCTCGATCGCCTCGATCAAGGAGGATGCGCTGATCAACCGCTCGGTGGAGAATATCCAGCAGGCCCTGCAGGGCAAGGCGGCCGGCGTATCGGTCTTCTCGGCCTCGGCAGCCCCGAACTCCTCGCCGTCGATCCGTATCCGCGGCTTCTCGTCGAACAGCGCCGGAGCCACCGACCCGCTCTACATCGTCGATGGTCTGAAGGTCAGCAACATCGGTTACCTTGATCCGTCGTCCGTAGAGTCGATGGAGATCCTCAAGGACGGTGCCTCGGCCGCCATCTACGGTGCCGAAGCCGGCAACGGCGTGGTGCTCATCACCACGAAGAAGGGCCGCAAGGGTGAGGCCAGCGCCTTCTACGACTTCACCTACGGCAGCACCTCGCGGGCGCGCAGGGCCGGCCTGAAGAATGCCGCGCGGTGTGTGGCCTACCAGACGGCCGCCGGCAACAGCCAGCTCATGGAGCCCTGGGACGGCGTAACGGATACCGACTGGTTCGACGCCCTCTACGGCGACGGCGGATCGTTCCAGCGCCACACGGCGGGCTTCGAGTCGGCCAACGACAACGGTTCGGTCTACGCCTCGCTGTCGTACATGAACAACGACGGTATGTACTACGGCGACAAGGACTGGCTCAAGCGCATCACCTTCCAGCTCAACGGCGACTACAAGATCAAGGAGTGGCTCACCTTCACGACCAACAATACGGTCGAGAGTTCGCGCTGGCAGAGCCCCGGCGACGGCATCAACAAGGACTTCAACAGCTCGCCGTACCTCTACGACCCGCTGCTCAAGCCCTTCTACGACAAGGATAACCTCCCGGCCTACATGCAGGATCTGATCGCCACGCAGGGCGACGACATGATGATGAAGAACGAGGAGGGCGACTACGCCGGCGTTCCCTTCACGGCCAAGGACAAGACGAGCCCCATGACGTGGTACTACAGCGGCGAGGGCCACCACAAGAGCTTCGCCATCCGCGGCGCCTCTTCGGTGATCCTCTCGCCCTTCAAGGGCTTTACCTTCACCTCGCGCGTGGGCTACCGTCTCGAGTCGTCGAACTACGACTACTACGGCGTGCCCTTCTACGAGGCCGTCTCGTCGCGTACGACGCCCTACATCGAGGGCAAGACCGACATGACGCGCTTCTATCAGTGGGAGAACTTCGCCAACTACAACCGCACCTTCGGCAAGCACGCCGTGGTGGCGATGGTCGGTATGTCGTGGCAGTACAACTGGTATAACTTTACCTCGGCCAACGCCAACGGCCTGACCAATACGGCCGACAATTTCCACTACCTGAACTTTGCCGCGGCCGATGCCGTGAAGGGTGTCGGCGGTGAGGTCAGCGAGACGGCGAGCCTGAGCTACTTCGGACGTGTAGGCTACACCTACGACGACCGTTACAGCCTGATGTTCAATTTCCGCGCCGACGCCTACGACCTTTCGAAACTCTCGCGCGAGGCCCGCTGGGGTTACTTCCCCTCGGTATCGGCCGGATGGACCGTCTCGAACGAGTCGTTCCTGCGCGACGTGGATCCCAAGATCCTCTCGTTCCTCAAGGTCCGCGCCTCGTACGGTGTGAATGGCAACGTCAATGTGCTGGGCGGCTACCGCTACCGTTCGTCGATGAACGTTACGGACTACTACCCGATGGGCGGGCAGCTGCTCCCGACCATCACGCCTTCGGACGTGCTGGCCAACCCCTCGCTCGAGTGGGAGGAGTCGAAGCAGTTCGACCTGGGTATCGACGCCCGCTTCCTGAACAACCGCCTCTCGTTCACGATGGACTTCTTCAACAAGAACACCACGGGCCAGCTGGTTACGATGACCGCCCCGATCTCGACGGGAACGACGTCGGTAACGCGCAATGTGGGCCTGGTGAACAACCACGGCTTCGAGTTCGAGCTCGGCTGGCAGGATCAGGTCGGCGAGTTCTCCTACAGCGTCAATGCCAACCTTGCGACGCTGAAGACACGCGTCAAGGAGTTGGAGGGCGACCGCATCTGGAGCGGCGACATGGTGGTTTTCGATGTCGATAAGCCCGTATGGAGCTACTACGGCTGGAAATACCTGGGTGTGAATGCCGAGGACGGCAGCGCCATCTACTACGACAAGGACCAGAACGGCACGATCGACGACCAGGACAAGGTCTACCTCGGTACGCCGATTCCCGACTTCACCTACGGCATCACGGTGAACCTGGCCTGGAAGGGCTTCGACTCCCCGCTCTTCGGCAGCGGCTCGCACGGCAACACGCTGCTCTCCTATGTGGGCACCACGCCGCAGGCCAACCGTCCCGCCGAGCTGTGGACCCAGTCGTGGGATGCCGTGGGCGCCGGTGCGAAGTACCCGCATCCCGACCCGAACGGCGACACGCACTTCTCGAAGTCGGACATGTACCTCAAGAGCGGTTCGTACTTCAAGATCAAGCAGTTGCAGCTGGGTTACACACTGCCCGCATCGCTGACCCGGAAATTTGCCGTATCGCGTCTGCGCGTCTATGTGTCGCTCGACAACTTCTTCTGCTTCTCGCCCTACTGGGGTATGGATCCCGAGGCGGTGAACGCCACCTCGGCCATGGGTGCCGACTACGGCAACTACCCGACGCCGAAGACCCTGACTTTCGGAGCCAACCTTTCGTTCTAACCCAATAACCTTACGACAACGATGAAAAAGCATATTATAGCATTTGCGGGACTGCTTGCCGGAGCCCTGATGTCCGTCTCCTGCTCGCAGGACCTGCTCGATTTCGAGCAGCACGGCGTCATGGAGGTCGATAAGACCTACGCCGAGGCCGACGACCAGACGGCCCAGCAGCTCATAGCCAACGTATACGTCCGTGTGAAGTACCTGATGATGGGCGACTGGGGCGTACATTACATTGCCACGACGTCGGCCAAGACGGCCGAGTGCTGGCCCGGCGGTTCGGGACCGAACGACGGTGTGGATTACCTGCGGATGGCCATGATGGTCGATGATCAGGAGAACTCCGCCTACAAGGAGATGTATTCGCGCCTGTACCAGATCATCTACAAGTGCAACATGATCGTCGATAAGCTCAACTCCGGATCGGACGAGCGCAAGCGGGTGATCGGCGAGGCGAAGGCGTGGCGTGCCTGGGCCATGGCGCGTCTGACGCAGCTGTGGGGCTCGGCGCCGCTGGTGGACCATGTGCTCGACGGCATCAACTACTCGTTCTATCCCGGCAACTCGGATCCCGAGAAGAACTGGGAGTGGATCATGCAGCAGTTCGACGAGGCGGCCGAGGTGCTCCCCTCGAAGAGCGGTCTGGGCGGTCAGCGGGCCATCGGCGGCCGCTGGACGGCCGAGGCCTGCTACGCCTACAAGGCCCAGGGCTACATGTGGCGCGGCGACTACGCCCATGCGAAGACCGAGCTGGCGAAGGTCATCAACTCGGGCAAGTACGATCTGTGGACCGGCACGGCGACGATGGGCCCCTCGAGCTACGGACAGAACATGCAGCTCAACAAGTCGAAGAACGCCGCAACATGGAAGGACGGCAGCGAGAGCTACGAGTACCTGACCCTCTACCGGGCCGAGGCGGATTTCTGCGACGAGTTCCTCCTGGAGCTCGACATCGACGGCGACGCCACGACGATCGAGAATACGGAGCCCTACTGGTTCCGCGCCTACATGAACTGGCGTTACGACGAGATCAACAAGCCGGGCAACCTCACGCCGCAGGACGGCTGGGGCTTCATCACCCCGACGCGGTCGTTCGCCATGGCCTTTGCGCGCCACGACGGCAACAGCATCCGCCGGCGTGCCAACATCGCCACCTACAGCGAGGTGTACCACGACTTCCCCTATGAGAATGTCGATGTGCGCGGCGTGATGTCGTCGATGCTCTACGGCAACGAGGGTTACTTCCGCATGAAGTACTACGACTTCCTCGACGATGCCGAGCCGACGCGCTACGCCTCGGGCAACACGAAGGGCAACATGACCAACTTCCCGCTGATGCGTTACGCCGACGTGCTGCTCATGTACGCCGAGGCGTGCTGCCTCTCGGGCGAGGGCACGGCCAACATCTCGGGCCTCGAGGCGCTGAACAAGGTGCGCCGGCGTGCCGGGCTGACGGATGCTCCCGCGCTTGACATGGACAATGACGAGTACGGCATCAAGGCCGAGCGCCGTTTCGAACTCTGGCTCGACGACTGCGACCGCTACGTCGATCTGATCCGCTGGGGCGACTACAAGGATTTCATCACCACCACCGACGAGACGACCTCGGATGCCGGCCACGGCGTAGGTCCCCACTGGGCCGTCGATTGCGCCTGGCTCGTGGGCCTGAAGGATCCTTCGGTGCGGACGGACGATCCGACGGATCTGAGCAACTACGAGGTGCGCTACGACCCGCAGTCCACGCGCGGAACGTGGAGCGACCGTCTCTACCTCTGGCCGTTCCCCTATGCCGAGCTGACGCAGAATCCCAACCTGGTGCAGAACGCGGGCTGGTAGCGGATCCCGCTCCGCGCGGGATTTCCGCGCGGGGTGCCGCAAGTATTGTCCGGCGACGGCTGCGGGGTGTTCCGACACTTCGTGCGGCCGTCGCCGGCCTTTTTGACCGATCCGGAGGCTTCTGACCGGGCCTCCGGGTACAAGAAATGCCGGGCGGAGAGCCGCAGCCGGCCCGGTCCCGGCGGAATCCCGGACAACCTGAAAATACAACCTGAAAAATACGACGCTATGAAAAAATGGATCACATGCTGCGTGCTCGGCCTGCTGCTGGCCGGTGCCGCACAGGCACAGAACTATTCGGACCTGCTCTACCGCGACTGGGCGGGTCTGCGGGCCTATGCCCAGGTGAACCGGACGCTCACCGAGCGTCCCGAGGTGGTCTTCATGGGCAATTCGATCACCGAGGGGTGGTTCAACCAGCATCCCGACTTTTTCCGGAGGAACAACTTCGCCGGCCGCGGCATCGGCGGCCAGACCTCCTCGGAGATGCTCGTGCGTTTCCGCCAGGATGTCATCAACCTGCACCCCGAGGTGGTGGCGATCCTCTCGGGTACGAACGACATTGCGATGAACAACGGCTACATCGCGCTGGAAAACACCTTCCAGAACATCGTCTCGATGTGCGAGCTGGCGCGTTTCAACAACATCAAGGTGCTGCTCTGCTCGGTAACGCCCGCTACGGGCTTCGGGTGGCGTCCGCAGGTGGATCCGCGGCCGCTCATCCCGCAGCTCAACAAGATGCTGCGCGAGTATGCCGAGGCGACCGACGGGGTCGAATGGGTCGATTACTTCTCGGCGCTGGCCGATGCCGACAACGGCCTGCGTGCGGAGTATTCGCCCGAGGGGTGCCACCCCAACGGCGAGGGGTACAAGGTCATGGAGCGGATCCTCGTCAGGGCGCTCCGTGCGCTCACCGGCTCCGACCGCGACTATTTCGTCTATGAGTAGGCCCCGGAGTCTTGTCCGGGCTGCCGCCGATGGTTATATTTGTAAAAAATTTGCATGCGATGATACGAATGGGTAAACTCCTTCTTTTCGTGCTGGCGGGGCTGCTGCCCCTCCGGCTGCTGGCCGACGTGAAGCTCCCGGCCATCTTTACCGACAACATGGTGCTGCAGCGCGAGAGCGACGTGAAGCTCTGGGGCACGGCAGCACCCGACCGTACCGTGCGGATCACCACTTCGTGGGACGGCGCCCGCTATGAGGTGCCCTCGGATGCCGAAGGGCGCTGGACAGCGACGGTCCGGACCCCCGAGGCGGGCGGCCCCCATACGGTAACGCTGACCGACGGACGCCATCCCGTCACGTTGAGCAACGTGCTCATCGGCGAGGTGTGGATCTGCTCCGGACAGTCGAACATGGAGATGCGCGTGGGCGACCGCGTAACGGGCATGGAGCAGGAGCTCGCCGAGGCCGAAGGCTACCCGGAGATCCGCCTGCTGCATATCGACAACACGACGAGTCCCATGCCGCTTGACGATGCGAAGGTGCGCGACGGCGGGTGGCAGGTCTGCTCGGCGGAGCGTGTCCGCGACTTCTCGGCCACGGGCTACTTCTTCGGCAAGGAGCTGCACCGTGAACTCGGGGTGCCCGTGGGTCTGATCGAGACCTGCTGGGGCGGCACGCTGGCCGAGGCGTGGACCTCGGGGGATGCGCTCTGCGACATCCCGGCCTTCCGCGGGCGGGTGGAGAAGGCGCGGACGCTTCCCTCCTCTGCCGAGGAGCGCACGCGGATCTTCCACGAGGATATCGACCGCTGGCGCGACGACATGGCGGCCGTCGATCCGGGCTTCCGCGGGGGTGAACCCTACTGGTCGCTGACCGCGTTCGACGACACGGCATGGGGTGAGATCCAGGCGCCGGGCTTTGTGCAGCACCAGGGACTCGACGGCTTCAGCGGCTTCCTGTGGATGCGCCGCACGGTGGAGATTCCCGCCTCGTGGGCCGGCAAGGAGCTGACGCTGGAGCTGGCGGTCATCGACGACAACGACTTCACCTATTTCGACGGCGTGGAGGTCGGACACACCGAAGGGTGCATGGCCTTCCGCCGCTACACCGTGCCGGCCTCGCTGGTCAAGGCGGGCCGCGCGACGATCGCCGTGCGCGTCATGGACACGGGCGGCCTGGGCGGCATCTTCGGCGATCCGAAGAGCATGTCGCTCCGCACGCCCGACGGCGACGTGCTGCCGCTGGCCGGCGCGTGGAAATACCACGTCGGACTGGGGCTGGGCGAGGCGCCCGAGCTGCCGGTCAATACCGCCACGGAGCCCAACTTCCCGTCGTTCCTCTACAACGCGATGATCCATCCGCTCGTGGGCTACGGCATCCGGGGCGCGATCTGGTACCAGGGCGAGGCCAACGTGGCGCGCGCCGCGCAGTACGGCGACCTGCTGCCGCTGATGATCCGCGACTGGCGCAACCGCTGGGGGAATGACTTCCCCTTCTACATCGTCCAGCTGGCCAACTACATGAAGGTGCAGGAGGGCCCCGAGGAGTCGGAGTGGGCCGAGCTGCGCGAGGCCCAGACGAAGACGCTGCGCCTCGAGAATACGGGTATGGCGGTCATCATCGACATCGGCGATGCGGACGACATCCACCCGAAGAACAAGCCCGAGGTGGGCCGGCGCCTGGCGCTGCAGGCCCTTGCGAAGACCTACGGACGGCCGGTTCTCTGCTCGGGTCCCGTGTATGCGGGCTGCACGCTCGGCAACGGGGAGATCCGCATCCGCTTCTCGCAGACCGACGGCGGGCTTAAGACCGTGGACGGCGGCGTTGTCAAGGGCTTCTGCATCGCCGGGGGCGACCACCGCTTCCACATGGCCGAGGCGCGCATCGAGGGCGACCAGGTCATCGTCCGCTCGCCGGAGGTGGCCTACCCCGTGGCCGTGCGCTACGCCTGGGCGAACAACCCGGTCTGCAACCTGACGAACGGCACGGGACTGCCGGCCGGCCCGTTCCGCACGGACGACTGGACGGACGGCAAATAGGCCGCGCCGGAGGTTTCGCGATTCGGCGGAAACGATTATCTTTGCTTCAGAAACGGCCGACAGCGGATGAAGAGGATCCTGTGGATATGGTGTATGCTGCTGCTCGCGGTCCCGGCAGGGGCCGCGGTGCGGCGCAACGTGCTCTCGAACGACAACGGGTTGTCGAACAGCTCGGTAACCTGCATCTGCCAGGACTCCTCGGGCATGCTGTGGCTCGGAACGTGGGACGGACTGAACCGTTACGACGGTTCGGAATTCCGCGTCTACAAGTTCGAGCCCGACAATCCGAATACGATCTCGAACAACGTCATCCGCCGCATCGTCGAGGAGCGGGCCGGCGTGCTCTGGATCGCCACCGACTACGGCATCAACCGCCTCGACGTCCGGAGCGGCCGTATCGACCGCTTCTATCCCGGCTATGAGAAGAGCAGCCCCGTCGGCGAACAGGCTTTCTGCGTGGCGGCGGCACCCGACGGTGAGGTCTTCTGTGCCTCGGCCGGTTGGGGCATCGCCCGGTATGACCGGGATGCGGGGCAGTTCGTGGCGCTCAACCTCCCGCACTTCAACTCTACGGAGGTGCGGATGCTCTGTGCGCCCGACGCCGAACACCTGCTGCTGCTCATGACCTCGGGGCGTCTGGTGCAGGCGCGCTGCGCGCCCTCCGCGTCGGGCCATGCGGAGATTGCGGAGACGGCGGAGCTGCTTCCCGGGCGGCGGGTTGCGGCGCTGTTCGAAACCTCCCGGCGGATCTATATTGCCGACGGGGACGCCGTGCTCCATCTCTATGACCGTGCCGCGGGATGCATCACGGGGGAGATCCCCCTTCCGCTGCCTTCGAAGGAGCGGCTCTGCGCCCTCGCGGAATATCCCGACGGACGGCTGGTCTGCGCCTTCCAGAACTCCGATACGCGGATCTATGACCCGGCCGCGGGGACGTTCGCTCCGCTGGAGGAGCTTTCGGGAGTCCCGGTGCTTTCGCTGCTCTACGGCTCGCAGAATATCCTCTGGGCGGGCAGCGACGGACGGGGCGTTCTCAACCTCTACGAAGACGACATCGAATTCAACCGTACGGAAAACAGCCGGATGTTCGGCGAGAAGAGCGCTCCCGTGCGGTCGTTCTTCGAAAACGACCGCGGCGACCTCTACGTTGCCACGAAAGGCAACGGCATCTACGTCCTGCGGGCCGACGGCTCTTCGGGCGGGACCTACGACCGCACGAACGGCCTGGGCAATGCTTCGGTCTATGCGCTGGCCGCAGGCTACGGCGACGACCTGTTTATCGGCCACGATGGTGTGGGCCTCGACGTGCTGTCGTTCGAAACGGGGCGTCTGACGACGCTCGCACCGCTGCCGGGGAGCCGTTTCGGCTCGGTCTATGCGATCCGGCGCGACACGGTGAACGGCCGGCTGTGGCTCGGCACGAACGGCTACGGCTTGGTTGGCCTGCGCCTCCGCGGGACGGGCGACGGCCGCTACGAGATTCTCGAACAGCGGATCTACGTCAATGACAAGGACGATGCGGCGTCGTTGAGCAACAACAATGTCTTCGCGATTGCCCCGGCCGGCGGCGGGCGCCTCTGGCTCGGCACGCGCGGCGGAGGCCTGAACCTCTTCGACCCCTCCACGGGGCGTTTCGAGGTCCACACGACCGCCACGGACACCCGTCCGATCAGCAGCAACGACATCCTCTCGCTCTATGTGAGCCGTGATTCGACGCTCTGGATCGGCACCGGCTATGGGCTCAACCGCCTGATCCGTGAAAAGGACGGGTCGATCTCCTTCCGCTGGTATACCGAGAAGGAGGGGCTTCCCAACAATACGATCCACGGCATCCTGGAGGACGATGCGGGCGACCTGTGGTTGAGTACGAACAAGGGTCTTGCGAAGCTCGATCCCGCGACCGGGCAGGTCGTCAGCTACTACCGTTTCAAGGCGTTGCAGAGCAACGAGTTTTCCGACGGCGCCTATTACCGGACTCCTTCGGGCGAGATGTGCTTCGGCGGTGTGGACGGCTTCAACCGCTTCGATCCCGACGACATCCACATGCGCGACTATGCGCCTCCGGTGCTGCTGCGCTCGTTTACCGTGCGCCAGAAGCCCCTGGCGGATTTCCGCACCGACGAGGAGATCACCCTCTCCTACAACGAAAACTTCTTCAGTGTCGGTTTTTCGGCGCTGGAGTACATCCGCAACGAGAGTTGCGAGTATGCCTACATCCTGCGGGGCTTCGACGACGACTGGGTCTACAACGGCACGGACAACACGGCGGTCTTCACCAACGTGCCTCCCGGAAACTACGAGTTTTCGGTGCGGGCGACAAACGGCGACAAGGTCTGGAGCGACCGCGAGACGACGCTGCGCATCCGCGTGCGGCCGCCGTGGTGGAACACGACAATGGCCTATGTGGCCTATCTGCTGCTGATCGCCGGGGCGGTCTATGCGGTCTACTTCATCGCCAACGAGCGGATCGAGCAGCGTCGCAGCCTGCTCATCGAGTCGATGAACCGGGCGCAGCAGCGCGAGAGCTACGAGGCGAAGCTGCGCTTCTTCACCTCCATCGCCCATGAATTCTGCACGCCGCTGACGCTCATCTACGGTTCCGGGGAGCAGCTGCTCGGCAGCTACAGCCTTGCTCCCGAGGTGGTGCGCCATGTGCGGATCATCCGCAACAACGCGGCGCGCATGCAGCGCCTGATCGGCGAGCTGATGGACTTCCGCCGCGTCGATACGGGCCACTACGAACCCCGCTTCGCCGAGGTCGATGCCGCGGAGCTCCTCTCGTCGATCGTCGATAACTTCAACGAGGTGAACGAGCAGCGGCGCATCGACCTGCGCGTCGCGCTGCCCGCTGCCGGCGTGGTGATCGTAAGCGACCGCGACGCCCTGGAGAAGATCCTCTACAACCTCGTTTCCAACGCCTACAAGTATACGCCGAAGGGGGGCTGGATCGAGGTGGCGCTGGAGGCGTCCGCCGCCCGTACGGTGTTCCGGATCTCCAACTCGGGCAAGGGTATCAAGCCCGAGGATATCGGCAATGTCTTCAACCGTTTCGAGATCCTCGACAACTTCGAGCGTTCGGCCAGCGAGGGGCGCGTCATGCGCAACGGCATCGGCCTGGCGCTGGCCAAGAGCCTTGCGGAGGTGCTCTCCGGGACGCTCTCCGTGGTCAGTGAACCGGGGTCGAGCACGACCTTCACCCTCGATCTTCCCGTGTTGGGCTGCGAGCGGATTACCGCCGGGGAACCGGTGCAGGCCGACGACGCGGCTCCTTTGGCCGGGGAGGAGCTTCCCGATACGGGGGACGAATCGGCCGCAGCCCCGTCCGTCCCGGGCGAGGCGGCGATCCTCGTTGTCGATGACGAGCAGCAGATGCGTGATCTGGTGGCCGAGATTCTCGGCGCGTCGTACACGGTGCTCCAGGCGGCCGACGGCGAGGAGGCCATCGGGATCCTCAAGCGGCGCCGTCCGGATCTGATATTGAGCGATATCAATATGCCGCGTCTCGACGGCCTCGGGCTGCTCCGCTACCTCAAGCAGAACGAGATCACGCGCTACATACCCTTCGTCTTCCTGGCCTTCAAGACCGATGTCGAGCAGGAGATCCACGGCTATGAACTCGGCGGCGACGGCTATATCTCCAAGCCGTTCCATCCCAAGCACCTGCAGGCCGTCGTGCAGCAGATTCTCACCAACCGCCGCTCGCTGCGCAACTACTACAATTCGGCGATCTCGACGGCCGACGTCTACGAGGGCAACACGATCGACGCCGACGACAAGAAGTTCATCGTGCAGCTCACGCGGATCATCGAGGAGAACCTCACGGACGAGAACCTTTCGCTGAATTTCCTCTGCGACAAGATGTGCGTGAGCCGCATGAGCCTCTACCGCAAGATCAAGGAGATCACGCAGCTGACGCCGAGCGAATACATCCGCAAGGTGAAGCTCCGCCACGCCACGCACCTGCTCCGCACGACGGGCATGACGATCCAGGAGGTGATGTTCTGCTCGGGCTTCAACAACAAGTCCTACTTCTACCGCGAATTTGCGAAGGAGTACCGCATGTCGCCGCGCGAGATGCGCGAGCGGGGTGAATAGGGCTCCGCAGCGTCGTTTTCTCACGTTACCATACGAAACGGATATAATAGTGTACTTCCGGCGGCCGGGGGTATACTATTTTTGTTGTGCGATACCAAACTACTGACATGAAAGAAGCCACAGCCGCCGGCCCGAAGCACGGTGTGTTCTACCGGGTCCTGTCGGAATTCAGACACTTCGGCACCTATCCGTTCAACATGCGGATCCTGCTGATGACGAACATGCTCTACGCCTTCGTCCTTCCGGTCGTCGAGCTCTTCGTCGGCACCTATATCATGCGCAACAGCTCGGAACTGGCCTACGTCGTGGGCTACCAGCTGGCCGTCTATACGGGCATCCCGATCACCTTCCTCATCAACGGATTCCTGATGCGCCGCATCCGCATCTCGCACCTCTATTCGTTCGGCATGCTGTTGAGCGGCGTCTCGATGGCGGTGATGATGTCGCTCGAGACGCTCGAACTGGGCGGAATCATCCTCGCGGGCCTCATCATGGGCCTCTCGTACGGATTTTTCTGGGCCAACCGCGACTTCCTGGCCCTGGCCTCGACCGACGACGGCAACCGCAACTACTACTACGGACTGGAAAGCTTTTTCAATACGGTGGCCAGCGTCGTCGTGCCGGGCATGATCGGGGCCTTCCTCGGTGCCACGGCCGACCACGGCTGGTTTGCGGGCAACATCAACTTTGCCTACAAGCTCGTTACGCTCTTCGTCTTCGTGCTGACGATCATCGCCTCGGCGGTCGTTACGCGGGGCCGCTTCGCCGAACCGAAGCACGAACGCTTCATCTTCCGGCACTTCGACGCCCTCTGGCGGCGGATGATGCGCCTCGCCGTGCTGAAGGGCATCGCCCAGGGCTACATCGTTACGGCCCCCTCGATGCTCGTCATGACGCTCGTGGGCAACGAGACGACGCTCGGCACCCTGCAGTCGATCGGCGCCATCGTCTCGGCCGTGCTGCTCTACCTGCTGGGGCGCTTCACCACCTCGCGCCACCGCGTGGCGATCTTCTCCGCGGGTCTGCTGCTCTTCGCCCTCGGCGGGGCCTTCAATGCCGTGCTCTACTCCGCAACGGGCGTGATCGTCTTCATGCTGTGCCTCGTGCTCGGCCGTCCGCTGATGGACCTGGGCTACTTCCCGATCCAGCTGCGCGTGATCGACTGCGTAAGCCGCAAGGAGCGCCGCAACTCCTACGCCTACATCTTCATCCACGAGTTCGCGCTCTACCTGGGCCGTTTCTTCGGCTGCGGACTCTTCATCGTACTGACCCTCACCGTTTCGGACACCTTCGCGATCCGCTATGCCCTGCTCATCATCGGCATCATCCAGCTGATCTCGATCGTCATATCACGGAATATCACCCGCACGCTCGACCGCAGCGGGTGCTGATCGGAACCGTCGCTGCGGCGGCCATCCGTCGCCGCACGACGTGATAGAGTATCTCATATGTTTAGGTTTTGGCTGGGGACGTCAGCGCCGTGAGGCAGCCGATGTCTCCTTTTTTGTGCGCACGGGTGTACGGTCCCGCACGGGCCGGGAACGGGCTTCCGGGGCCGCTGCCGACCCGTCGCGGTACGAAAAAAGATCCGGGAGCCGCCCGCAAGCGCTCCCGGATTCGGAAGAAGGGTATTTTCGAGTGGGTATCAGAGTTTGCGGAGCTCGATCTTCCGCACGACGGGTTTGTTGATGCGGTAGATCTGGTCGATGAGCAGCTCCTGCTCCCGTTCGCGCGCCTCGCGTACGGCCGGGTGCATGAGTTTCGAGTAGTTTTCGCGGTGCATGCCGACCCAGCCGTTGTTGCTCTTCTCGCGGTCGAGCACCTCCACGGCATGGCGGTCATTGGCATCGAGCAGCCCGTGGTCCTGGAAGAAGTCGTACTGCATCCAGGCGTAGTCGCGGAAGTTGCGCTCGATCTCCCAGCGGTATTCGTTCAGGTGCATCACGGCGAGGGCCTGCTGGTACTGCGGGGTCCAGACGATCTCGGCGAGGTTGATACCCTCGGCCAGTTCCTCGGCGCTCCACGAGCCGATCTGTTCGCCGTCGATGCATACGGCGTAGGTGCCCTTGAGCCCCTTGACCGTGAGCATCTCGCGGTTCATCTCCTCGACGAACGGTACGAGCTTGGCGGCGTTGGCCTGTCCGCGCTTCATACCCCAGCCGTGGGCCACGGTGTCCATCGGGTAGGGCAGGGCGTTGGCCAGGTAGTCGAACGAGAGGTTGCGGCCCGCCTTCCGGAGGTTCGTGATTTCGCAGTTCCCGGCCTTGAGGATCTCCTTTTTCGAGGCGTCGATGCGGATGTCGGCAACCTCCTTGCCGGCGAATCCCTGTGCCTTGAGGAAGAGGTAGGCCATGACCATGTGTCCGTCGTTGTCGGGGTGCACGCGATCGCCTCCCGTAAGCGTGAAGCCCGGATCGATGGCCTGCTGTTGTTCGCCGACTTCGGTCAGCGGGGCGTTGTAGTCGATGAACTCCCAGCCGTGGGCTGCGGCCGACTCCTTCTGGAACTCAACGACGCGGCGCATGACGGCATTCTTGCCGCGGAAGGGTACGTTGCCCTCGATCTTCGCCGTCTCGTCATAGGGCGAGCTGCCGATCATCACCACGCGCACGCCGTCGAGCCCCTCGAGGCGCTGCTCCATCTTTTTGTAATTCTCCAGACACTCCTGGTAGCGGGCTTCGCCGTAGGCCTCGGGGTTGTCGCCGTTGTACTCGAAATAGCCCGTGTCGTTCATACCGAAGGTTACGGTGAGCACCGTCGGGCGCTTGCTGAAGACGTCGCCGTCGAGGCGTTTGTTCATCATGCCGGCGGTCTCGCCGCCGATGCCGGCGTTGTACATGCGCACGTTCATGTACGGGAAGCGCGTCATGTAGTAGAGCCAGATGTAGGAGTGGTAGTGGCCGCCGTCGGTGATGCTGTTGCCCAGGTAGACGACGCGGTCGCCCTCCTTGAAGGGCGCGATGGTCTGCGCCGTGGCGGTGCTGCCGAGCAGCGCCGCAGCAAGGATCCATGCGATTCTTTTCATGTCATATCGGTTTTTTAGGTCTGTTATTCATACGAGGGGGGCAGGTTGTCGCGGCCCCATGCGCCGGAGGGCTTCGCGGCCGTCGAGTAGTCGATCTCGGCGCCGTCGGCCAGCGCCTTCCAGTCGATCCACGCCCGGTCGAGAGGCTTGCCGTCGAGGCGTACGCCCGTGGTGTAGATCCGGCTTTCGGAGCCGCCGCGGATCGTCAGGTCGCCGCCCTTGAGGTGGAAGGTGATCCGCTCGAAGAGGGGCGTGCTGATCGTGAAGCCTCCGACGCCCGGGATCATCGGGTAGAGCCCCGAGCAGGCGAAGACGTACCAGGCGCCCATCGTTCCCAGGTCGTCGTTGCCCGGAAGACCGTCCACGGCGCTCGAATACTGTTCGTCGAGCGTGCGGCGGATCACCTCCGAGGCCTTGTCGGGGCGCCCCACCCAGTTGTAGACCCACGGTATGTGGAAGCTGGGCTCGTTGCCCGCAGCGAACCACGGGTCGTTGTAGCCGGCGTCGAGGCGCACGAAGAACTCGTCGAGGCGCCGCTCGGCCGCCTCCCGGCCGCCGATCGTCTCGATCAGCCCGCCCAGGTCGTAGGGCACCATCCAGAAGTAGTTCTTGTAGGTCGATTCGCGCCAGTCCTCACCGAGCGGTTTCCAGCTGCCGTCGGCGTTGCGCGACTGCAGCCACCCCGTCTCGGGGTTGTAGAGGTTGCGCCACGAGCGGGCGAAATGGAAATAGCGCCAGCTGGCGAACTCGTCGCCCACGGCGTGCAGCGCGAACTGCCCGATGGCGAAGTCCGCGGAGGTGTATTCGAGCTGCTCGGAGGCGTTCCAGTACCCCTTGTCGAGGTACTGCTGCAGCCCGGGACGCTCCTCGACCTGCTGCGAGCGGGCGCCGGGTTTTTCGGCGTTCACGCGCATGATCTGGAAGAGCGGATAGGGGTCGTAGTCCCGGGCTCCGAAGGCCCAGGCATTCGCCACGAGGATCGGCGAGGGGTCGCCCTGCATGACGCCCGTCTCGATGTTGGCCATCACCCAGCGGGGGAAGGCGCCGCCCGACTGCTCGGCAAAGTCGCGGTGCGAGAGCACGACGTCCGACGCCACGTCGGGGAAGAGCATCGCCAGCAGCTGGATCTGCGTGCGGTAGGTGTCCCAGTTGCTGAACGACGTGTACTGGCGGCTGCGCGTGCGGTGGATGCGGAAGTCGGCGCCCATGTACTCGCCGTTCACGTCGCTGCACAGGTTCGGGTGGATCATCGCCCGGTAGAGGTGCGTGTAGAACTGTCCGATGCGGTCGGGGTTCGTGCCCTCGACCTCGATGCGGCCCAGCACGTCGTTCCACGCCTGCTCGGCGGCCTGCTGCACGGCGGCGAAATTCCACGAGGCGTTCTCCGCACGGAGGTTTTCGCGGGCATTCTCCACCGAGACGTACGAGACGCCGATGCGGTACTGGATCGTGCGGCCCCGCTTCAGGTCGAAGGTGAAATAGACGCCCGACTCGGCGCCCTCGGCGAAGCGGCCGCCGCGCGTGAGCGTGTCGTCCTTCCAGATGCCCGTTTCGGCGGCCTCGGTGTCGAATTCGGCGACGAAATAGACCTTGTAGGGGGTGCGGATGCCGCAGAAGTTGCCGCCCTCGGCATAGCCCTCGCAGCTTGCGGGCCCCGTGATGACGACGGCCGCGCGGTCGATCGGCGTCGCGGCGACGCCCGCGCCGATGATGACCGTGCCGAAGGCATCCTCCGCGGGGTATTCGTAGCGGGCCATGCCCGTACGCGGGGTTACCGTAAGGTGCGCCCGGACGCGCTCCTCGACCGTGGCTTCGTAGTAGCCGGCATGCCCGGCCTCCTGCGAGACATCGACACGGTGTTCGAGGATGTTGCCCGGCGAGACGTCGAGGCGTCCCGGCAGCGGGAAGGTGGGGAAGTTGCCCATGTGGGCGCAGCCTCCGCCGCTGAGCTGGTTGATGACGAAGCCGCCCCGCTTCGAAAAGTAGGTGGGGGTGAACTGCACCATGCCGAAGGGGTAGGTGGCTCCCGGGTAGAGGTATCCCGAGGTGAGCCCCACGCCCTGCGTGCCGGTGAAGACATTGACCTGCAGGGCGCGGTTCGGCGCCGGCTCCTGGGACCGTGCGGGCCCGTGTGCGAAGAGCAGGCTGCCGGCGAGGACCGCTGCGGTGATTTTCAGTGTGCGTGCGAACATGACGGTTGTTTTATTCGGGTTTCGAGAGCGAGAAGGGCGCCGCCTGCTTCGAGGTGCCGCGTTCGAGGTTGGGCTCCGGGCCCATCACCAGGTGCAGCGTGCCGCCGCGCGTGATCTCGTCGTAAGTGATCCAGTTGCGGTCGAGCGGTTCGCCGTTGAGCGTCGCCGACTGGATGTAGACATGGTCCGGGGCATTGTTCTCGGCCTCGATGACGAACTGCCGGCCCTCTTCGGTGGTGATCGTCGCCTTGCCGAAGACGGGGCTGCCCAGGACGTACTGGTCCGTGCCGGGGCAGACGCTGTAGATGCCCAGGGCGCTCAACACATACCACGAGGACATGCCGCCCTGATCCTCGTCGCCCGGGAAACCGCGCTCCGAGGAGTTGTAGAGCCGCGAGGTGATCTGCCGCGACCAGTACTGCGTCTTCCACGGCTGTCCGGCATAGCTGTAGAGGTAGATCATGTGCTGGATGGGCTGGTTGCCGTGGGCATACTGGCCCATGCCGGCCAGCTGCATCTCCTTCATCTCGTGGATCATGCCTCCGTAGGTGCCGGGGCGGACCGTATTGGGGAGCGTGAAGACCGAGTCGATCTTCTGCGTGAAGGCCTCGTCGCTGCCGTAGAGATTGATCAGGCCCTGCACGTCGTGGAAGACCGACCAGTTGTAGTGCCAGGCGTTGCCCTCGCAGTAGGGGCCGCCCCACTCGACGGGATCGAACGGCGCGAGCCACGAGCCGTCCTTGTGGCGGCCGCGCATGAAGCCCGTCTCGGCGTCGAAGACGTTGCGGTAGTTGTACATCACGCGGGCGAAGATCTCCTCGTAGAACTTGTTGCCGGTCATGCGGGCCAGCTGCCAGGCGCAGAAGTCGTCGTAGGCGTATTCGAGCGTCTGGGCCGTCGAACCCATCGACTCGGGGTAGGGGACGAATCCCAGCTGCCAGTACTCCTTCCATCCGGCACGTCCGTTGGCACCGCCCCAGGGGCCCTTGTTCATCGCCTCGTGGGCGTAGGCCTCGAGGGCCTTCGCGGGGTCGAACGTGCGGATGCCCTTGACCCAGGCGTCCGTGAGCAGCGAGATCGAGTGGTTGCCGAGCATGCCGCCCGTCTCGCCCGGTGCGGACCAGGCGGGCAGCCATCCGCACTGCTCCTGCGCCGCGAGCAGTGCCTGCATGTAGCGGCCCTGCATCGTGGGATGGAGGATGTTCGTCAGCGGGAACTGCGAACGGAACGTATCCCAGAAGCCGTTGTCGGTATACATGTATCCCGCGTGCACCTTGCCGTCATAGGGGCTGTAGTAGTAGGGGTTGCCCTCGGCGTCGCGCTCGTAGAACTTGCGCGAGAAGAGGTTGGCGCGGAACAGACACGAGTAGAAGGTGCGGATCTCCTCCTCCGAGGCGTCCTCGACGGCGACGCGGCCCAGCAGGGCGTTCCACGTCGCGGCGCCGCGTGCCTTCGTGGCCTCGAGGTTGCGGTCGGCGCCCAGCTCGCTTTCGAGCGTGATGCGTGCCTGCTCGGGGCTGATGTAGGAGGATGCGGCCTTGGCCTGCACCTTCGTGCCGGCCTTGAAGCGGATGTAGGCGCCGCATCCGTCGCCCGCGGCCTCGGTCTGCCCGTCGGTGCGGGTGTTCCGGCGGTTCTCCCAGGTGCCCCACGCTTCGAAGGGACGGTCGAAACGGATGACGAAGTAGCTGCGGAAGGTCTCCGGATGGTTCACGAAACGGTGGTTGTTCACCCAACCCGAGATCTCGCGCCGCTCGGGGTCGATCTTCACCTCGCTCTGGGCCGTGTAGCCGTCGAGTACGAGGTAGGCCGCGCCGCCCTTGCGGGGGAAGCTGAAGCGCAGGTGCACGCCGCGCGTCGTGGGGGCCATCTCGGTGGTGATGCCGTTGTCGAACGTAACCTTGTAGTAGTGGGGCTTTGCCACCTCGTTGTCGTGGCTGAACTTCGCGCCGCGCGTATCCTCGTCGAGGACAAGCTCCCCGACCTCGGGCATGAGCGAATAGACCGCATAGTCGCTCATCCAGGGACTGCACTGGTGCGCCTGCTGGAAACCGCGGATGCGGTCCACGAAATACTGGTATTTCCAACCCTCGCCGTTGGGGCCGGTCTGTGCCGACCAGGTGTGCATGGCGTAGGGCATGGCCGTAGTGGCGAAGGTGTTGCCGTAGCTGAGTCCGAAGTGCGAGTCGGTTCCCTGGAGCGTATTGACGTACTGGACGTAGTCGCGTTCCTGTGCCGTGGCGGAGAGGGCGAGAAGAGCCGCCGCACAGGCCGTCAGGAGGCTTCGCAGCGGGCGGATCCGCCGGAGCGATCGGTTTTCGTGATGGTTTGTCATGTTGTTTGCCGGTTTTAAGGTTTTGCGTTTCGGGTCGGGTTACTCCGCAAGGCCCCATGCCGTGTTGGGCTCGGGACCCATGAAGAGTTCGAGCGTGCCGCCTGCGGCGATCTGCGCGAAGTCGATGTGCGAGGCCGTGAGCTCCTCGCCGTTGAGGCGCGCCTGCTGGATGTAGACGTTCCCGGGCGCGTTGTCATGCGCCACGACCGTGAAACTGCCGCCCGGGGCGTATTGCGGGTCGAGGCGGAACTCGATGCGGTCGAACAGCGGGCTGGTGATCTCCATGCGCGTGTCGCCCGGGCAGGCGGGATGGATGCCCGCGGCGGCGAGGACGTACCAGGCCGACATCTGTCCGACATCCTCGTTGCCGACGATGCCCTCGACGCGGTTGGCGTAGGCCTTGTCGCAGATGCGGCGCGTCCACTTCTGGGTCTGCCACGGCTCCCCGAGGCGGTTGAAGAGGAACGGCACCAAGTGCACCGGCTCGTTGGCGTGGTTGTAGTAGGGGTTCCAGTGGAAATCTTCGGGGGTCTTCTCGAAAAACTCCTTGAGATCCGCCAGCACGGCGTCGCGCCCGCCCATCAGGGACACCATCCCCTCGACGTCGTGCGGCACGAACCATCCCTGCTGATAGGGATCGGCCTCGATGCAGCCGTACCACTCGGTCGTGCGGGCGTTCTCGGGCCACGGAGCCCACCGTCCGTCGGCCTCGCGCGGCCGGAACCACCCCTTCTCCGGATCGAAGATGTTGCGGTAGGCCTGTCCCTTGCGGGTGAAGGCGGCGGCGTCCTCCGTTTTGCCGAGACGTTCGGCCAGCTGCGAGAGGCACCAGTCCGTATAGGCGTACTCGAGCGTGTGGGAGATGCAGAGCTTCGAGGGGGTGTATCCGAGCGAGTCGTTGCCGAAGAGCTGCGAGGTGCGCACGCCGTAGCGGTAGGCCTTCTCGACGTCATAGCCCCGGATGCCCTTGGCGTAGGCGTCGGCCAGCACCGAGAGGGCCGGGTTGCCGAGCATGCAGCCCGAGTAGGCGTTGAGCAGCTCCCAGCGTTCGAAATAGCCGCGGCCGCTCTCGTCGGCCATCGTGATGAGCGACGCGAGCAGGTCGTCCACCAGCCGCGGGTTGATGATTGTCTGCAGGGGCATCTGGCTGCGGAAGACGTCCCAGCCGCTGAAGATCGTGCGCTTGGTGAAGCGTCCGTCGGTCTGGTGGGGCTTGTGGTCGGCGCCCATGTAGCGTCCGTCGGCGTCGGTGTAGATCCGCGGGTCGATCATCGTGTGGTAGAGCGCCGTGTAGAAGATCGTCCGCTCGTCCTCCGTGCCGCCCTCGATGCGGATACGGCTCAGCTCGCGGTTCCACGAGGCGCGGGCCTCGTCGGCAACCTGGTCGAACGACTTGCCGGCGATCTCCGCCTCGAAGTTGCGCCGCGCCCCTGCGGCATCCACGAACGAGATACCCGCCTTGAAGATCACCTGCTGTCCTTCACAGGTCGGGAAGTCGGCGTAGAATCCGATGTGCTTGCCCTCGATCGAGCGCTCGCCTTTCGTCAGGGGCGCCTCGGCGACACGCTGCAGGTAGGCGGGGCTGACGACCTCGTCGCGCTTGCGCACCCAGTCGTCGGGAATGTCGGCGCTCCAGAAGCCGTAGTCGCGGATCGGCTCGCTCAACTGCCCGTAGAAGTAGACCGTGTAGTCGGCCTGCCCTTCGCCGTTGCCCCAGCCGCCCGTCGCGGGCGTGCACTTCATCCAGCCGGCGATCGTATGGTCGTCGATCACCTCGATGTACTCCCGTTCGGCGGTGCCGCCGACGCGGCGGGCCAGGTCGATCTGGATGCGCGACTGTTCGTGCTCGGGGAAGGTGAAGCGCAGGATGCCGCAGCGGGGCGTCGCCGACGTCTCGACGCGGATGCCGTAGTCGGTGAGCTGCACGCTGTAGTAGCCCGCGCGAGCCGTTTCGGAGGCCTTGTCATAATGCGAACGGTATCCCTTGACGGATCCGTCCTCCTTGCCGGCGATCTTCTGCAGCGGTCCGGTGGTCGGCATGACGAGCAGGTTGCCCAGGTCGCCGAACCACCCCACGCCGCTCATCTGCGTGAAGGCGAATCCTTCGATCGTCGTATGTTCATAGCTGTAGCCGGGGCTGTTGTCGCCGCCGGTGATGGTGTTCGGGCTTACCTGGACCATGCCGTAGGGCGTCGTGGCCCCCGGGAAGGTCTTGCCCAGACCGTGATAGACGCCTGCGGCGCTCGTACTCGTGCTCGCCCCGATAAAGGGGTTCACATAACGCGCGGCATCGAATGCCGCCGCATCGTCCGTCGCGGAGCCGCAGCCGGTGAGGCCCGCAGCCGGGAGGAAGAGCGTAAGAAGCAGGATGGTTCGTTGAAGGAAGTTATGCATGGGTTCGTGTTATTTGGTCAGTCGCAGGGTTTTCAGTCCGAAGCGCGGCATCGAGAGTTCCACCTCGGTGCCTCCGTCGCGGGTCTGTATGGCGGGTGTTTCGAGTGGTTCGCCGCGCAGGTCTACCGCTTCGATTTTCGAGAAGAGATCCCCGAAGCGGAGGGTGTGCGGCGTCTCGTCGCCCGAGGCGTTGTAGAGACGTACGATGATCGATCCGTTCTCGGGATAGGCTGCCGAAAGCTCGTAGCCGCTTCCCGCGAGGTCGAGCCACGAGGCCTCGCCGTCGGCGAACGTGCGCCCGACGGCGGCGTAAAGCGGCTCGTTCCAGCGGGTGTTCTCCTCCTGCACGCCGCCTTCGTCCCAGTGTCCGTCGTGGGCGATCAGTGCGAAGCGCAGGTGTGTCGGCCCGTCGATCGGGTAGTCGCGGCCCCACAGGCCCGCACCCGAATACTGCACCGTCAGGCCGAGGGGCGCGTCGATGCCCCAGGTGTAGGAGGTGGTATGGTCGGTGAGCAGGGCCACACCGGCGCCGTCCGTTTCTGCAAGGTCCACCCAGTGCAGCAGGATGTCGTGCTTGATGTTGTCCCAGGTCGAGAAGTAGGTATCTTCCAGCCGGCTTTCGCAGACGTCGAACGGGGCATCCTTCCACAGCCGCGGCGCCACGAGGGTCGTGGGGAACCAGACGTTGAGCTTGTAGCGTCCGTCGTAGCAGGCGCGGCGGTTCCGTCCGAAGGCGTTCCGTTCGCGGTAGGCGCCGATGCCGACGTTATGCCGCCAGTCGATAGCAAGGTCGAAATCGATCTTCGGGTCGCCCCGGCGCAGGGTGATCGTCTGCGTAAAGGGGATCGAGGCGATGGTGCCGCGGATGCGGATACGCTTTACAAGGTCGTTGTCGCAGAGCAGGACGACTTCGGCCGGGCTCTCCGTCGAGGAGCGGAAGCGCCGCTCGTCGTAGAAGTAGCCCCGCAGCTCGCCCAGCGCGTAGCTGCTTGCCGCATCGACGATCTCCCGGTTGCCGAGCCGCCTGGCCACCAGGCTCGTGATGACGCCGCCCCGTGCCGGATCGATCCGCAGGCGGTAGAGGTCGTTCTCGACCACGAGCGGCTCCGCGGTTGCAGCGGCTGTTGCCGTGCACTCTTTCGCGTGTCCCTCCGCAAGCGTATAGGTCGTGTAGCCGAACGGCGGGACCTCCGCCTCGAAGAGCAGCTCGCGTCCGCCCTCATCGGTGCGGAGCAGCGTGCTCCCGACCTTGCGGCCGCGGGCGTCCTTCACCACGACCTGCTCGAAGGCGAGCTCTTCGGGAAGGGCTACGGCAACCACCTCGCGGCGGGCCTCGCCGAGCGTATTTGCGAGGCGTACGCGCCACCGGCCCTCCTCCTTTGCCGGGGCGATGCTCCGCATGGCGCCGGCGGCAAGGCCGTCGCTGATCGAGTCGGTTGCGGCAGTCCAGCGGCGGATGTGGTCGGCCCAGGTGCCGCGGCCGTGCAGGCCGTTGTAGGGTACGATCCACGAGTCGTGGTGCTGCGCGAGCATCAGCGTGCGCCACGCCTCGTCGATGGCCGCGCGGTCGCAGCCGGCGCCGCTTGCCAGCGCCGCGAGAGCGCAGAGTTTCTCGGCTCTCACGATGCTGTTTTCGGCATGCCGCACCTCGCGGGCGATGCGCTGCAGCACCTGGCTGCCCCACATGAGGCTGACGCGGACATCCTCCTGCGACATGCGGTAATCCTCGGGCTGCGAGTCCGGGGCGATGCGCTCGAAGTATTCACGCCAGGTAACGTATGTCGAGTGGTTGCGGATCGAGTCGCCCGAGCCGATCCAGGGGCCGTTGCGCCAGCCGGCATCCTGGTAGCACATGCCGATCGGGCGGGTGATGCCCTGACGGGCGCAGGCCTTGAGGTAGTGCGTGCCGTTGCCCCAGGCGGTCGTCTGCCATACGGAACCTCGTTCGAGCGCCTCGCAGGCGTAGCGCGGCACGGCGCGGATCGAACTGCCGTCGGGTGCGATCCAGTTTACGGTCTCCCCGCCGAAGGGAGCCATGTAGCCGCCCCAGCAGGTGTTCGGGCACTTGAGCGAGGCGTATCGAAATCCGAAAAGACGGAGGATCTGCGGCAGGCAGCTCGTAAAGCAGGGCTCCTCGACGGCGTAGGTCGTGAACTCCACCCCGGGAAAATGGCTGCGGATCTTCCGCATGCCGTAGTCGAACTGGCGGATGAGGCTCTCGCCCGAGATATTGTAGCAATAGGGCTGGGCGTAGGTCGGGTTGGTGAACTCCACGCGCGGATCGGTGGCCAGTTGTTTGAATCGTGCGTAGTCGCGCGGCGTGCGCAGGGCGACGGTGTCCCAAGTCTCGGGTTCGATCTCCAGCCCGATCCGCCACTCGGGATGTGCCTCCAGCTGGTTGCAGATGAAACGGGTCTTCCATCGGAGGGGATAGTGGCCGTAGATGCCGCCGTGGTATCCGTCGGCGAAGTAGGCCTGATGCTGCTGTGCGGCAAGCGGGGTGCCGAGGAGCAGCAGTGCTCCGAGGAGCACCTTTTTCCCGATACCCGGAATCGATGGACGGGTCGGATTTCCGTTCGGTGTTTTGCAGGAACGGATACGAAGCAGCGATACTCCGGAACAGGATGGTTTCATGGCGTCAGCAGTTGGTTTGTGGCATGCGCTTTTCCGCGCAGTTTCTCTTTACAAAGAAACTCAATTAACCGCAAACCGCGGGACACCGCATCGGCAAAGTAGGGGGAAAGTAAATGGAATATACGGATAAATTACTTGCAAACAGAGGTTTGCAAGTTTTTTATGCGGCTGTTTTGGTAAATCATATTGAAGTCTCCTGAAAGGTCTCCTGACCCAGTTTTCGGACCTCTTCCTCGAAGTGGGCGATGCCCGGGAGGGCTTTGCTCTTGATTTTGCTCTTGTAGTTGTAGACCGTCTGGAGCGAGCAGCGGAGGAATTCCGCGACCTGATTGACGTTCGTGATGCCGAGGCGCATGAGGGCGAAGATCCGCAATTCGGTATTCAGCCGTCCCTCGGCCGTTTCGTAGCGCTCCTCGGGCTTGAGCAGGTCGTTGAACTCCCGGACAAACGACGGGTAGAGCTTCAGAAAGGCCTCGTCGAATTCGGCATAGAGTTCGTCGAACTCGCGCTCCTGCTCCTTCGAGGAGATCTTGTAGAGACGGTCGATCTGCCCGCTGCGCAGCTTGTGGCTCACGTCCTTGCGGTAGGCGTAGAGTTTGTTGATATAGAGGGCGCACTGGTTCATGAAGTAGCCGATGTACTTCTCCTTGACGACGTTCGCCTCGTTGAGCGTGCGGTTCAGGTCGGAGAGCTGCCGGTTCATCTTCGCCAGATTCCGCCGGGCGCGGGACATCATGCGCATCTGGATGCCGATGACGGCCAGGGCCCCCACGAGCAGGACGATGAAGACGCTCAACAGGATCGTCGAGCGGCGCAGGTTCTGACGCTGTTTTTCGATGCGGTAGAGGTAGTTGCTCTCGATGATGGGCTGGATGCGGGCGATGACCGAGTTCTTGACGCGCGAGTTGTAGAAGTTGGCGTCGTTCAGGGCCGAACTGATGTAGTTGTACGACCGTTCGATGTCGCCCTGCTCGAAGAGGTTCATCGCCAGGGTGAGCAGCGCCTCGTTCTCCTTGACGGCCAGGCGGGTGTCTGAAATTGCCGCAAGGGCCAGGTAACGGTTCTCCTGCTCGCGCTCGCCGAGGTCCCGGTAGAGTTTGGCGAGGCTCATGGCCGCCATGGCGTAGCCGTGCGTTCCGTGCGGCTCCTTTTCGTAGATCCCCGCCAGGATCTCCAGGGCCGCCGAAGGATCGCCTGTGGCCTGCAGCTGGAAGGCCTTCTCCTTGAGCCACATCTCCGAGCCTTCGGGAAGCAGGGTCAGAACGCGGTCCCGCAGCTCGATGATTTTCGTCTGATACTCCTTCGCGAGGATCGTGTCGTCCGTATAGCGGATCAGATTTTCGTAGTAGCGGATGCTGGTCCAGCAGTAGGAGAGCTGCTGCGGGGCGGTCAGGCTTTCGTAGTCGGTGTTGTGCAGCAGTTCCGAAGCCTGGACGAAGAGTCCCGAGAGCGAGTAGACGAAGGCCAGCTGCAGGCGGCTTTCGATACGCATCCGGGAACTGCCGAGCGCCTCGGCGATGGCGAGGTTGTCATGAATATAGCGTGTGGCCGAGTCGCAGACGAACGAGGTATAGTTGTTGATGATCTCGTTGTTGATCGCGTAGCGCTTCTCGGGTTCCGTCTGTTCGTCGCGCTGCCGTTTGAGGTCGCGCAGCAGCTCCTCCTTCTGTGTGGTGTAGCGGCTCCGGTCGGCAATGGCCCGGTCGAGTTGCAGCAGCAGCGTATCGGGCTTATTTCCCGCCTGAATCGTCGCGGACGGAAGCAGGAGCAGGGTCGCAAGAATCGGAAGCAGAAGGTTTTTCATCGTTCGGGTTGGTTTGTGGGGGCTTGTCGTGCCGAAAGCGCGTAACACAAATATACGAAAAAAAGACAAAACGCGAAATCGGCCTGTGGAAAAATCGCCCTTCGGCAACGGTGTGGCGACCATTTTTCGGTTCGGGATCCGCTTCCGGCAGGGCAGACGGACACGGGATGGTATATCTGCCGGTTTTTTTCGTATCTTTGTCCGGGACGATCCTTCCGCGAAGGGGTGCAGCTTCCCCGAGACCGGCGGATCGCCGCGGATATTTACAAATCATTCGTCATGAAACGCTTATTGATGACTTTGCTGCTTGCGGCCGTGGCGGTTGCCGTCGAGGCCCGCGAGGTATTCCCGCTCAACGAAGGGTGGCGTTTTTACTTCAAGTCGGAGAATACGAGCGATAACGCCCGCCACGTTACTCTGCCCCACAGTTGGAATACCGATCCGCAGAGCGAGGGATCGTGGCTCGAAACCACGGGAAACTACCGCAACGATATCTATATTCCGGCGGGCTGGACATCGCGCCGGCTCTTTCTGAAGTTCTACGGCGTACAGTCTGTTGCCGACCTCTTCGTAAACGGCAATCACGTCGGCACGCACCGTGGGGGCGCCGCAGCCTTCACCTTCGAGATCACCGACTATGTGCAGTACGGTGCGGACAACGCGCTGCTTGTGGTGGTCAGCAACGGTGCGCGGAACGACGTGCTGCCCACTTCCACGGACATGAACCTCTACGGGGGCATCTACCGCGATGTCGAACTGATCGTTACGGGTCCTACGGCCGTTTCGCCGCTCTATTTCGGCTCGGAAGGGGTGCTGATCCGTTCCCGGGAGGTCAATCCGCTCCATGTTTCGGGTGAAGCCGAGGTCCACCTGACCTCGCGGAACGAGAGCGCCTGTACGCTGACGCTCGATATCACGGCGCCGGACGGCAGCACGGTCTTCACGCGGCGTCAGCGGGCCCGCCTCGACGGGAAAGCGGTCGTCGTGCCCTTCACGATCGACGAGCCCGCGTTGTGGAGTCCCGAAAGTCCGACGCTCTACACCGTAACGGCCGCCATCGGCGAAGACAGCATCGTGGACTGCGTACGGGTCCGCACGGGTTTCCGATCCATTGCCGCAACGCCCGGCGGCGGGCTGCGTATCAACGGGACCCGCGTTCCCGTGCACGGTGTGGCGCTTTATCACGACAATATCTCTTCGGGAGGCACGCTCTCGGCGGCGGATTACGATGCCGATCTGGCCACGGTACGCGACGTGGGGGCCAATGCGCTGCGTTCGGCCGTGATGCCCCATGCGCAGTATCTCTACGACCGCTGCGACGAGCAGGGTATTCTGGTCTGGGTCGATACGCCGTTGCAGAGCGCCCCTTTCCTGGGCGACATCGCCTACTATGCGATGCCGGCGTTCGAGGAGAACGGTGTCGAGCAGCTGCGCGAGATCATCGCGCAGAACATGAACCATCCTTCGGTGGTGATGTGGGGACTCTTCTCGTGCCTCCGGCCGCGCGGCGACAACGTTACGCCCTATCTCCGGCGGCTCAACGATGTGGCGCATGAGATGGACGCCTCGCGGCCCACGACGGCGTGCAGCGATCAGAACGGCGATATCAATTTCGTCTCGGATCTGATCGTCTGGCGGCAGAACATCGGTTGGGAAAAGGGTTCCACGAGCGATGTGGCGGTCTGGCGCGACCAGCTGCGCAAGAACTGGTCGCATCTGCGTTCGGGTGTCAGCTACGGCGGCAGCGGCTTCATCGGGCACAAGAGCTATACGGCGCAGGCGGAGCCCCGCTCGAACTGGATGCCCGAGGAGAAGCAGACGCGTTTCCACGAGGAGTATGCCCGCAACCTGCAGGGCGATTCGCTTTTCTGGGGCGTATGGATCAACAACCTGTTCGACTACGGCTCGTCGCGCCGCCCCTACGGCATCAACGGTGAGGGACTTGTTACGTTTGACCGCCGTCAGCAGAAGGATGCCTATTACCTCTACCGGGCCTTGTGGAACCGTGAAAGCCCGACGCTCTACATCTCCGACCGCCACCGGAGACTGCGCGACATGCCGCGCCAGGCCTTCCGCGTCTATTCGTCGGCGGGGGTTCCGGTGCTGACCGTCGGAGCCGATACGGTGGCGATGACCGAATATGCGGCCTGTCAGTACCAGTCCGATTCGGTGGAGGTGCGGGGCCCTGTCGTGGTGAAGGCCGTGGCGGGTACGCTGCGCGACAGCGTTACGATCCTTGTCGGCAACGTGTTAAAACCGAAACGCTTCCAGGCCCCTCTGCGAAAAGCAGGTCCACAGCCGACAAATTAGCCATGAAGGGCATGCGGTCCGAAAAGACCTGAACATAGGGCTCGGCGATCAGCGCCGGGCCCTTTCTGTGTTTGTCGCGCAGGTCCCTGTCTTCGGGTGCGGCCTCCACATAGCGTTCCGAGAGCGTGGGCATCGGCAGATGCAACGACGTACAGAGCGCGTCGAGCAGTTGCAGGTTGTAATCGACCAGAAAACGGTATTCGTTGTGGTAGAAGGGGGCGAAACGGTCGGCGTAATGGTCGAAATAGGGAGCGGATTTGTAGCAGGCCGTGAGGGCTCCCCAATGCTGGTGCTGCCAGCGCTTCGAGTAGTCGAGCAGCATGTCGCGCATCGGCTGCCGGGGCCGGTTGGCATGCTGTACGGGCACGGTGAGCTCCATCACGCCGTCGGGCGCAAGGATCCGCGCCCGGTTGCGCTCCGAGCGTTTGACGAAGTGCTCGCCCAGATCGACGATGCACCCGCCCTGCTGCAGGTGCCAGAGGTACTCGACCGAGGGGAGATAGGCCAGCGGAAGGATGGTCATGGCATCGCGTCGGGTTCGGTCCACTTGCCGTCGCGGCGGATCAGCTCCACGAGGTGGTCGAGCGCCTCCTCCTGGGGAATGTTGCGTTCGACGACCTCACGACCCCGGTAGAGGGTGATGCGTCCGGGTCCGGCTCCGACATAGCCGTAATCGGCGTCTGCCATCTCGCCCGGGCCGTTCACGATGCAGCCCATGACGCCGATGCGGAGGTTTTTCAGATGCGACGTGCGCGCCTTGATCTGCCCGAGCGTTTGCTCGATGTCGTAGAGCGTGCGCCCGCAGCTCGGGCAGGCGATGTATTCGGTGCGTGAGAAGCGTACGCGTGCCGCCTGGAGGATCATCAACTCGATCTCGTGCAGCTCCGCGTCGCTGTGGCCCGGGGCGTCGATCCAGATGCCGTCGGCCAGTCCGTCCAACAGCAGGGGTCCGAGGTCTGCGGCGGCCTTCACGGCCAGCGTCGCGGTGTCGGCCTCCTCGTAGCGGCATTTGACCATCACGGGCACGTCGGCGGGCTCGAGGTCGAGGATCGCGGCGCGCAGCTCGGCTGTGGGGTTGCCCGAACGGGCTTCGAGGATGCGGAATCCCTCGTGCGGCTCGTCATGAACCACGGGGGCGGCCGTCGTGCGTTTGCGGTAGGCGGTCGGCGAATAGCGCTCCGGGTGCCGGACCGGGAAGTGCCCGGGACGTGCGGCGAAGTGCTCGACAAGCAGCTTTGCGACGGGAATCTCGTTTTTGGGTGCTTCGGTGAGCGATACGCGGATCGTGTCGCCGATGCCGTCGGCCAGCAGCGCACCGATGCCCACGGCGCTCTTGATGCGCCCTTCGAGACCGTTCCCGGCCTCCGTAACACCGAGATGAATCGGGTAGTGCATCCCTTCGGCATCCATCGCTTCGACAAGCAGCCGGTAGGCGGCGACCATGACGCGCGTATTGCTCGATTTCATCGAAACGACCACCTGGTCGAACGCCTTTTCGCGGCAGATGCGCAGAAACTCCATGGCCGAAACAACCATCCCTTCGGGCGTGTCGCCCCAGCGGTCGAAGACCCGTTTGGCGAGCGACCCGTGGTTCACGCCGATGCGCAGGGCGACGCTGCGCTCGCGGCACTGCTCGATGAGCGCCTCGAATTCACCGTGGTCGTTGCGGTAGTTGCCGGGATTGATGCGCACCTTGTCCACATACTGTGCGGCGATGGCGGCTACTTCGGGAACGAAGTGAATGTCGGCGACGATGGCCGCCGGGCAGCCGTCGGCACGCAGTTCGCGGACAATATCGGCGAGATTCTCGCCTTCGCGGCGTCCCTGTGCCGTGAGGCGTACGATGGGGCCTCCGGCCTGCCAGATGCGTTTGATCTGGGCGACGCTGGCGGCCGTGTCGTTGGTGTCGGTGTTGGTCATCGACTGTACGGCGATGGGATTCCCGCCGCCGATCCGGACGCTGCCGATGCGGACACAGCAGGTAGGGCGGCGTGTGTAGTGTTCGAGATTCATGGTATTTCGTTTTTGGGACCCGGCGGGCTTCTCCGGGCTTCTCCGGTCTTCCCCGGCCTGCGGGCCCCGTCAGACAAAGATACAAAAAAAAGCAGACCGCAACAATTGTTGCGGTCTGCCGGGATTTTATTGTCTCCCGAATTCTCGGAGCGGATCCCGTTCCGAGAATCCGGAAGAGGAAGGGGAGAGAGTTCTAATTATTCAGCAGCCTCGGGAAGCAGGTTGACGGTTACAGTCTCCGTCAGGGTGCCCCACTTGTGGCTTACCGTTACCGGGATGAAGAGCTTGACGGTCTTCTCAACCTTCACACCCTTCACGTTCTTGAAGGTCAGCGTGCTTGCGCTTGCGTCCTCCGTGATGCAGCCTACACCGAAGCGATCCTCAGCCTTAACGGTAGCATCATCGATCGTCATGATGGTCTCGTCAACCACGTAGTTACCGTCGCTGTCCTTCTTGAGGTTGGTCATTGCATCTGCAAGGTTCCATACAGGATCCTTAACTACATAGTAGTTGTAGAGGTCGGCAGCATACTTCTCCTTCTCGGAGTCACCCGTCGTAGTCTTTGCCACGATGTAGTCCTTGAAGTCGGTCATCGTGAAGGCCTTCGAGCAGTCGATCGTCGAACCGCTGATTACCTGGTCTACGAAGTATGCATCCTTCAGCTCGCTGTTGATATTCAGCGGCTCTACGAAGTATACGTTGAACGAGGTAACCTTGTAGGTGTTCTTATCGTTGATCGTAGCCCATACATCGAGCGTAGCCTGCTGGCCCAGGATGCCGATACCCTCGGCGTTGTTCATAACCTGTACCTGGATGTCGGATACTGCGGACTCATAGGTCTCATCAGCAGCCTGTACACCAGCGTACCAAGGTGTGCCAGCAGCGTAGTTGAGCTGAACGGCCGTGTTCAGACCCTTCACCAGCGAGTGGCCTGCGGCATCTGCCGACGGAACCGTCACTGCGCCGGAAGCGTAGCCGTTAGCGGGCTGCGTCTTGGCGAACTGGATATCCCACTTGCCGCACTTAAGCATGTTCTTCACAACCTTGCTGTCAGCGAACAGACGGTCGAGCTCATAGCGGTATGCGCAAGTTGTGAGAGCGCCCGGCGTGTTGTACTGGATCGGGTAAACGTATGCCAGCGTGTAGTCGGTGAACCAGAATGCCGAGTCGTAACCGTAGATCTCGGGCAGCTCGGGCAGTGCAACCTTAACCTCGAATGCGAAGTTTACGGAGCCCTGGTAGCTGTTCTGGGCGGGGATCGTTACATTGACAACATACTTAACCTCATCGCCGGCAACCAGCTTGTCGATTACGTTGCCAACCTGCTCGATCGTCAGACGCCAGGTGAAGGCGGCAGCAGACTCGTCTGCAGCAGCATCGAAGTTGTATACGAACTCAGCCGTATTGGCTCCAGCCTCACCTTTTTTCTTCACAGCGCCAACGGTGTGGTCCTTCGAAGCGATCGTCGGAACGGTGTAGGTTGCGAGGAACTCATCCTGCGACATACCCGTCTCACCGATCTTGGCAAGTACCATGTTCACCATCTGATCCCAGGTGAATGCGCCCTCGAACTTCTCGCAGCCGAGCGTGTACTCGAAGGTGTAGATTACGCCGAGGTCAATCGGAGCGATGGTCTTTCTTACCCACTGGATCTTGAAGTAACGTACGTCTACAACGGCGTTCTTGTTGTTTACGTCTACGAGCTCAACGCGAACGACCGGGGTCTTGTCGATAGCAGCCTGGTTGTTCGTCGTGCCGTCGGGCAGCTTCGAGGTCATCGTCCATGCACCGTCGGTGTTCGAGATCGTGGCGAACTGCTGCTGGTCGGTCTTGTTGTTGCCGAGCGTGTAGGGCTTCGTCGGAAGAGCGAAGCGGAACTCAAGGCCTGCAGCCTTCAGCTCATTCTTCTTGATCTCGACAGCACCATCGGTAGCATCCACATAGCAGCCCGTTACGAGCGTGAGCAGATCGAGCTTGTCGTCGTATGCAACCTGCTTAACGGCAGCTGCAGTCTGAGCAGCCTCATAGCTCTCATAGTAGTGCTTGTGGTCATCAGGATCTTCGCAAACATACTCATCGTCAACCAGAGCGGCAATCTTGGGCTCTACGGTCGTCTCGGCGAGAGCTACGAAGTCCGAATAAACGGTCGTGCCGGTCTCACCCTCTGCAAGCCACTTCTCTGCGATGGGAGCACCCAGAGCTGCGGTGTAGATGTAGCCACGATCAAGCGTGATCTCCGTGCCGGAGGCCTTCTTCACGGTTACGGTCAGGACACCGTCCTTTACGCTGTACGTCTCAACGTTCAGCAGCTGCTCCTTAACGACGCTGCGGGTCGCAGCCTTCTCGAATACGAAGCTGGGCTTCTCGATATCCTCCGTCGTTACGGTCGTCGGGCTAACCAGGTAGCGAACATCCGTCGAAGTCTGAGCCGTAGTCGAAGTAGCACCGTTCTGATCAACTGCCTCAGTGGTAGCGTTCGAGGTTACACCCCAAGCCGTATACTTGAACGACTTCAGCTCGATGGTCTCGATGCCGTTTACATAGAGATCGGGAATTACCTGGATGCTGGTCAGACGGCCGGAGAGCTTCTCCATCATGGCAGCAACAGCGGCGTTGATCTGCTCGGCAATAGCCTGGTTGATGAAGCCGTCCTCGTTCTCGATGGCGTCGGTCAGATACTGCTTGATCTCGGCGTCATACTCGCTGAAAGCCTGGCCAATCTTGCCGTCGTCCTCCAGAGCACCTGCCAGAGCAGCGTCGAACGAGGTCTGGAAAGCAGCCTTGCAAGCATCACCGGCAGCCGTGATGGCAGCCTGCTTGGCAGCGTCGATGGCAGCCTGGATGGCCTCGTCAGTCGTGAACGATCCCAGAGCGTCCGTTACGGCCTTGATGGCGTCGCCGACATACTGGGTCGTAGCATACGAACCAAGCGTCGTCGTCAGGTAGTCCTTCGTAACGTAGCTTGCCTCGATAGCATCGATAGCGTCCTGGAGCTTCTGCAGGTCAGCCTCGGTAACCTGAGCATCCTCGAGGGCCTTGATACGGGTCTCAAGAGCCTTGAGGTTCTCGATGGTCGTCTGCATCGAGCTGATCTGCGACTCGATGTCTGCGATCTTGCCGGTCGTCAGCTCATCGAGACGATCGTTGATCTTGTTGATGTCGTCGTCGTAATCCTTACAACCGACACCCGCAAGCATTGTTCCTGTAACGAACAATGCAAGAAGATTTTTAAAAATTTTCTTCATAAGACAAAATAGAATTGAAATGGATTGGTAATTAATGTTCCTTTTTTCTGGTTCTTCTCTCCCTTTTTTATTTGTGTGAATAACCCGTTACGGTATCTATACGATACCAACGATGCAAATATATGCATAAAAATTCGCACAGCAAAATTTTTGTCCAAATTTTTGAGGCCCTTCACCCCGTTGAACGAGCGTCGATTCGCGCCGCTTCCCGGGGCGGCGTGCGAACCCGCCGCGAGGGGCGTGAAAACCGCTACCGGCGCGTTGTGGAGCACGAAAAGCGGGATCTTCGCGACCCTATGGAGCGATGCGGCTGCCTCCCGGTCCGCCCTCCGGTCCGAAACGACCACCAGGCAGGCCGTTCCGGAGTCGGCGGCGGCGGCCAATTACATACCTATTTATTATTATAATC